>Ga0123355_10000403_pt1 | contig 56359 bp, 46 predicted proteins | sample TergutEmb28metaG_3_FD_89872 | JGI IMG/M metagenome (GOLD analysis project Ga0123355, IMG submission 89872) | Embiratermes neotenicus P1 segment gut microbial communities from Petit-Saut dam, French Guiana - Emb289 P1 | ecosystem: Host-associated > Arthropoda: Insects > Digestive system > Gut ... | reverse complement strand
GTGGATGCGCATGGTTGTGTCGTCAGAGTATTTATTACAGCAGGTACCACAAATGATTGTAAACTCGGTATCCAATTGTTCCAAGGGTTAGACATAATTGGATTGATGGCAGATAGAGGATATGATGCAGAAATATATAGACATCGCCATATTGTAGAGAATGTTTTCCTGATTTTGAAGCAATGGAGAGGTATAGCAACAAGATACGCTAAATTGACATCATCATATCTTGCGACTATACATTTGCGGTGTTCGTATTGCTATTTTAATTGAAGTGGGTAGTTTGTCCACAGGCTATAGGACGCACGTACAACATCTACCCCTTTGAATAACTCCGAAAAACTTCTATTGTTGCCTTCCTATCCTCTGGTGGAAGGTATTTCTCCAACAATTTCACCATGTACTCCACAAGAACCCACGACTCGTCTTTTGGTTCAGGACACGCATAATAGGTATCGAAACTGGCTTCGCCTGTTAGCTTTACATATTCTGCATTTTTCATTTTTCGCATCTCCTTTTTATGTTTAAATTCACTGAGAGAGCTATCTCCCTTAATGTTTTCAGCAAATTGCATGTGCATGGTGATTGCAATATCATCAAAGCGCAAACTTGCTCTTTGCTTTGACCACAGTTTTGCGGGCAATAGCCCGCTTCCTGTGTGGCGATGGGTCAACCTTACAAATACATTATAATATATTGATATCAATATATTAACTGGTAAAATCACTAAACTTATCCCTTATTACTAGCAATATATTTGTGTATTTTGCATATTGCTAGTAATAGAGAGTTGTATTATAATTATGTTAGATGTGGAAAATATACCTTTATAAAAAAACGCCCCTTATGAGGCTAGAAATGGAGTCATTCATGCCAATAACAGAAGCACAAAAAAAGGCAACTACAAAGTATGTAAAAAATAATTATGACAGGCATGTCCTCACCATGCCAAAAGGCAAAAAAGCCGAACTACAAGCCCACGCAAAAGCAAAAGAAGAATCTTTAAATGGTTTTGTCAACCGTGCCATAGATGAAGCGGTGGAGCGTGACAACACGAAAGGAGACAACGTAAATGCAAGCCAAGCAGTTAGCGGTTATCTTGATGATGGGCGATTTACCCCACATGAAGCAGTAATCTTACCAAGGAAAGCAGAGGTAACTCTTTTAATTCGTAAAACAGAACAAGTTCCAATACAGGATGATGAAAAAGCGTTTTGGTCTGAATTTGACCAAATGACGGCTGAATCTGTCAACGAAAATGATTTGCTGAATGATGAAGCCTTTTCCCGTAGAGACTCGGGGCGTGATTTATCAATGTTCTTAAATGAGGGACAAGAATAATGACATATGCACTAGACACAAATACAATCGTCCATCTATTGAGTCACACGCCAAATGTTCTTAAGCAACGTGATTTAGCTATAGACAGTGGCGCAAAGCTAATTATCCCACCTTATGTAAACTTTGAACTTAAACGGGGTTTCCGCTACAATATACTCTGATTTACGCCGCTCTGGGTATACCGTTGGGGACGCTGATATATTGATTGCCGCCTTTTGTGTCATGGATGGTTGCACACTGGTTACGAAGAACAAGATGATATTTCACTCCATGAAGTGATAGAATCTATGTATTATTCGAAATTTACGCAAGCTATGAAAATAGCACAGAAACGATATTGTGAATTTAGACTAAACAGTCATTCGCATGAAGACAGCAAGGACGGTGAACCCAATGCCCCGCAGAACAACCCGTAATGCCCAAGGTGGTGGTTCTATTCGTCAACGCCCTGATGGGCGGTGGGAAGCTCGCTACACGGTAGGGCGCAACCTAAGCACAGGGAAGCAACTTCGCAAATCAATCTATGGCGATACCCAAGCAGAAGTTAAAAAGAAGATGGTACAAGCAATTTCTTCTATTGATGAAGGTATCTACACCGAACCGTCTAAAAACCATTAGACGAGCAACAAATAGTGGCTTTCATGAAAGCTATAGAGGGTCATGAGTATGAAACATTATATTTGGTGACGCTTTTTAGCGGTATGAGACAGTCGGAGGTTTTAGGCTTACGTTGGGAATTAACTTTGAGAATGGGACTATATTGCTTAATGCACAGCTTCAAAAGGATTCTACTAAAGGTGGAAGTTATTATTTGTCTCATGCTTTAAAAAATGATAAACCAAGGCATATAACCCCCGCTACATTCGTTGTAGAGGCTTTACGGGCTTACAAAGTAACACACATGAAACGACAAATTAAAGGCTGGGTCTGCATGGGCTAATGACTGGAAACTCGTATTTACTAATGAGTTGGACGAACACTTAAAGCATGTTACTGTATACAAAAATTACAAACGTATTGTGGAAAGCCTTGGTATACCTTCTGCACGGTTTCATGACTTGCGACATTCGTATGCTGTAATTGATTGTTTTTAAACATAAAAAAAGCCCGTAAATGTTAAAATTACGGGCTTTTTTGTTTTCGGAGAAGAGGGGATTTGAACCCCTGCGCCGCTATTAACGACCTACACACTTTCCAGGCGTGCCTCTTGAACCACTTGAGTACTTCTCCTCAACTCGTTATTACAAGTCCACTATAACAAAAAAAAAAATTTTGGTCAATAGGCTTCTTTCGAAACCCACGGCAAAACCAGCAAGTATAAGGTTGATAAGCCTTTATGTGAACTTAGAGTGATTCAACAGTAACCCTAAAGAAAAACAACGCTATGCCATCGCTGGCGGTAGCGTTGTTTTTCTTTATTTAATGCACTTTATTGAGTACAGACAGGGATAACCCTCTCCCCAAAAATTCGGAAACATTTCAATCGCTTCAAATCCAAGTGCCTTGTAGAAAGCCCTCGTTCCCTTATAATTCTCATTGTCGCTTGACTCATCTATTGTTTTTACTGTGAAGTACCCTATGTTATTTTCTCGGCAAAAGTCCTCACACCGTAAAACTAACTTTTTTCCAATACCTTTACCATGCTGGGAAGCCGATACCCCCATCATGCCGATTTCTGCGGCATTAGGTGTATGCACTTTTAGGCAAATAAAGCCCACAACCTCGTTACCATCATACGAAGCAAAAAATGGTGCTTTTTCAAAAGAGCCAACCGACCGTTCAACATCAGCGATTGTTGTTTCCTTGCCGAACCAATCAGGCAAATCCGCAACCAATTTTTCAACAACACTTACCTTGTCCTTGTACCCTGTGACTTCTCTAATTTCTGCCATAGCTAAATCTCCTTTGATTTCAATGATTTTTAGCAACATGAACAACGCTCAACTATAATAGGCGTTTTCTTGTGCTATAAACATTATAAACTATGACATTATGTTAGAGTCAATGGTTTTTTCATAAGTTAAAAAATAATTTTCGATTATTATGCAAAAATCCATTTCACTACTTGACAAAACAATCCGTTTCAAATAACCATATGTCAAGCGGATTTAATGAAATGAATTAGCGTAATAATTGAGATTATGAACACCAAAGCCCATAAACATGGTACTTTCAAACCTTAGCTTACGGGCTTTTTTATTGGCATTGGTTAAGTGATTAAAAATGTGCTTGACAAAATGCCACAGATAAGATTTTAAGGAGTATCTTAGTACGGACATTTTAATCTGTGTTGATTATCTCACTACGCCATTTCCCCATCTAAAATAAAAGCCCACTCATGGTCAGGCTCCATGCAAATTTCAAAATCAAGTCCGTAACCTTTGATGTTGTAGCTAAGGAATGTATATTGTCCAATTCGCTCATCATTACTTGGAATACCTGTCATATCAGAAAAATCACCTATATCGGTTGGGGACAGGTCAGCTTTTTTCAATCGAGTGTGTGCCGCATAATATTCATCTTTATCTGCAAATCTCGGAAAATGGAATGTTCCCTCTCCTTGTACATATGGGGCTTCTGACGGAAAACACCATATATAACTGCCGTTTTCAAATACAATCACATCGGCAATGCCTTCCTTCCAATCTTTAGCGAACTTAACCTTATCCCCAAAAACAATTCTCGAAACATTTTTCAGCCAGTTTATTTGTTCCGTTGAAAGACTTAAAGCTATGTCCATAAAATGCTTCCTCCTTTTTAGTTATGATTTTGTATATGATATCACAACAAATATGACAACAGTATGTCTTGTTTGGGATAAAAAATATCATTGGAGCGATCAAAAAAATCCTTGACACAATGCCACAAGAGAAACTCAAAAATACAAACAGCTTTACAGTCAGGAACGGAACTCTACGTCTGAATTGATTTCAAAGCTAAACCATCGGCAAAACGAAGCCAAGCGTTGGGAGAACAACTATAACAACCTATACTATACCACCAACACGTTCAATTAAAGAGAAGTAAATGATTAGCGATAGAATAACAACACGCCATTGCTACGCCAAAGAATGTTTGTAGTAACATTAAAACCGTACTAACTGATAAAGGACTTCCCCTCTCTTGTATTCGAAGGGGAAGTTTAAGTGCAGTAAGCAGGTTTGCTGATAAAAACATATACTTCAACCAATGTAGCCATTACAAAACCGTTTTAATATTGCTTATCCTTTTAACCCCATCTACATCTTCAAAGTAAATATTCAAGTCTTGCTCAAAACGTGCAATAATCATATCGTCTTTGCAATCATAAGTGGTATGGTTCTGATATAAAAAACTTTTTACAAATATCTCATGATTAACATCGTACTGTTGTATATTCTCTATTGCTATCCGTGTAAATCTTGTTGCATCAACAGGGGCAAAAACTTCTTGCGGCAAATCATGTATCGCAACTAAAATAGCACCACCGCCATGAGGTCCACGATAATAACAAATGTTTTCGTTATATATAGAAGTGGCAACCATTGATAAGGTGTGACCATTAAATATGTCCGTTATGTCAGACTCAGCTATTGTGAGCGGTTCAAGTTTCCATTCCAAGCCCTTTGCTTTTGCCAAATTGGAAACCTTCAAAATATTGTCCGAAAAGCCGTTAATGTTTTCCCAGCCCCAAAGCCATGTGTTCAACGAGCTTGATTCACTCCCAATAAACTGCACGGGAAATTCGTCATTGCCAAAGGAAATAATTTGCCTGTTGAAGTCTACATTCCAATTCCTGCCTTTAACAACAATGTCTGCACAAGCGTTTTGATTTGCCATTGCTTTACCCAAACACGCCGAAAAAACCTCAATCCAATTAGTCTTGTTGATGGCTATATCGGAATCATAAAAGAGATTTTTGGGGCGCGGGTTGGCTTGGTTCTTTTCCTTAAAAAACATATTTTCACCTCATATATGGATTGGTAAATTCACGTTTGTGGTGCACCCAAGCAAAATGTGCAAGGGTTATCACTAATTATATCATAGACAGGATAACAAAATCATGAACAATTCTTCGGATTTTCCCTGTCAAAAAAACTTCCTCTTGATAACAACCCAAACTGCTTCCAAACCGAACATTCATTTTTGTAACCGAGCGGCTAGTTATGGTATACTGCGGATAGGATTTATTTTGTGCGCCTACTACTTGTGGTGGTAGGCGGTAGTATTTATATTTTGTTCATAGGAGGTGTAGAAATGAACATCATAAATGGTCTGCCTTGGTTAACGGAAAATATGCAATTGCCAGTGCAAATAATAATCGTAGTGCTGATTTTGGCGGCGATAATTATCAGCATTAAAATTGGGGGAAGTAAACGGCTGTGGGCTTGTCCCAATTGTGGACACACGTTTCGTTTCAAATGGTATCAAACCCCGATTGCTTCGGCACGCAATACTGTCACAAAAATATGCTCCGATTGCAATAAAAAAGGAACATTTAGCTTATCGTACAAAGACCAATAACATAAGCATTAAGCATTTCATGCAGTAAGGCACAAGCTACGAAGAAAGGTTATATTTTCAGAAGCCCCATAGGATAAGGCATTTTCAAGCCTTATTGTGGGGCTTTTCCTGTATCAAAAACGTTCCTCTGAATAACAACCCATTTGGGTTGTTGTTCAGATTAAAGACCTCCATAAAAAAACTATTGACATACGAATTCATCAGGTGTATGATAACGGTCATAATTTCATATGCTAAACATCCAGAGAGGTGGAGGGACAAAAGGGCCCTGTGAAACCCAGCAACCGACGGACGTACGGTGCTAATTCCCCCAATTTTCGCTTTTTATTAAAGGAGAGTTGGAAGATGTGTGGGTGTATCAGTTGATACATTCAAAACATCCACATTTGGGAACCCTTTATGGGTTTATTTTTTTGGAATAGCATATAAAATACAAAAATTCAGGAGGAAACAAAAATGAAAAAAGCATTACTTGCATTTGTTTTACTTATTGTGTTGGTGGCAACAGCTGCCTGTGGCGGAAACGACAGTGACCTTATTCGTGTTACTATTGGTGCGACACCTGTACCACATCAAGAGATACTAAGATATATCCAGCCTGCCTTACGTGAAGAGGGCATTGATTTGCAGATTACACCATTTACAGTATTCCATCAGGTTAATCCTGCTTTAGCCGATGGGGATATTGATGCAAACTTCTTTCAACATCGCCCATTCTTTAGTAATTCGCCAGAGGCAGATCAGCTATATTGGCTTGGTAACATCCACATCGAACCAATGGGGGCGTATTCCTATTGGCTAGATGATATTAGTGAATTGCCCGTTGACGCAAGGGTTGCAATCCCTGGAGATGCAACCAATAAAGGGCGCGCATTTTTGTTATTACACAACCATGGAATTATAGTTATTGACTTGGATGTGCCAATTAATCAGTTGACAGCTTTTCATATTATTGATAACCCACTTAATTTACAATTCACAGATATGGAAGCCTCATTGCTCCCTGGAGTGTGGAATGACCCTAATATTATGTTGGCAATCATCAATACAAACCATGTGCTTAGTTCAGGGATAGCAAACCCCCTCACAGATTCTCTAATTATAGAATCTACAGATTCACCATTTGCTAATGGTTTGGTTGTTAGATATGAAGACAGAAACAACCCTGTTTTCCAAACAATATTAAGACACATGCAATCAGATAGTGTACGCGCTTTTATTGAAAGAAGTTATGAAGGGGTTGTTCCTGTGTTTTAAAGACCACGTATAGCTCTCATATCAATCATACGTTGGTTAGACGAACCACGGAATTTTAAATTTAAATCACGCAACTCATGAATATACAACCCATCTATAAGATAATCTGTAAGGTTAAGCAGTGATTGAATATCTTCGTTTTGGTTGGTTTTTAAGTCTTCATAGCTATAACCTGTGTAAGTGACAATATCCCAACCAAAGGCTTTTACTTTCTCTGCAATCTGTGAAAGTTCTTTGGCTTGTAGAAAAGGTTCTCCCCCAGAAAAAGTGATTCCTCGTATAGTGGATTTTTTTCGGGCAGAGCCTTTTTTTATTAACCGCATAACTTGGGGGACAGAAAATTCTTGTCCCCCATCTAAGTCCCAACTTTCAGGGTTGTGGCAATGTGGGCAAGCAAAATTACATCCCTGCACAAAGACTACTACCCTAATACCTGGTCCATCTACGATACTTTCATTTGTGATTCCTGACAACCTCATATTTACTCACACATCCATATCATGATGTTTCTGGCGGTGATTCTCTTCTTCTCGTTTGCTTTCGTTAAAACGGTCAAGGGTGGAAAGATAACCTGTTATTCGGCGCACGCGGCTAATATTATCACTGCCACATGCTGTACATAGTTTTTCATTGTGTAACCCTTGTTGTCCGCATTCACGGCAAATATCCAGCGGAAAATTAACAGCACCATAACCCATATCTGCATTAGCCATGGCACGAATAATATTCTCAAACGCCTCAATATTTTGCCCTGGAGCAGATGGTAATTCAATATATGAAATATGCCCTGCATTACAAAACTGATGATAAGGTCCTTCTATTTCTATCTTGTCTATGGCATCAATTTTGCATTCAACTGGGACATGGAAAGAATTTGTATACCATGCTTTATCAGTTACGCCTTTAATTTTGCCATATTTCTCTACATCCATTTTAACAAATTTCCCACTTAATTGTTCCGCAGGGGTTGCTAAAAGCGAAAAATTAAGACTATATTTGCTACTTAAATCATCACAAATGCGACGCATCTGACTTACAATGGCAATTCCCTGCGCTTGGCTTGCCTTGCTTACTCCATGATGCTCCCCTGTTAGTGCAACAAGGCATTCCGCAAGACCAATAAAGCCGATACTTAATGTGCCATGTTTTATAGCTTTTTCTATAGGGTCGTTTAAACCAAGTCCTTCACTATCTACATACAAATGTTGCCCCATTAAAAAAGGAAAATCTTTAACACGCAAATTCTTTTGAACTTCATAACGTGTATGCAATTGCTTTGCCGCAAATGTTATGGTTTCTTCTAATAACTGATAAAATTTAGCAAAATCTCTTTTGGCACGTATTCCAAGGCGTGGCAAGTTTACAGATGTAAAACTCAAATTACCCCGCCCATCGGTTACAGCTTGTCCATTAATGTTTCCGATTACACGAGTTCTACAACCCATATATCCAACTTCTTGTTCATCATAAATTTTATTAAAGCTCGCATCCATAAATGAAAACGTGGGAAATAGACGTTTACATGCAACTTCCATAGCTAGTTTAAATAAATCATAATTTGGGTCACCCTCGTCAAAATTTATTCCATATTTTAGCTTGAAAATTAAATTGGGAAAAATAGGGGTTTCTCCTCGCCCTAGCCCTCTTTCATATGCTTTTAAGAAACATTCTGTCACCATGCGCCCTCCAGGGGTGGTGTCTGTACCCAGATTTATACTTGAAAAAGGTACTTGCGCCCCTGCCCTACTATGCATAGTATTTAGGTTATATATAAATGCTTCCATAGCTTGATATGTTTCTGCGCGTGTGTGCTTTTCTACTAATTTTGTAATTGCTTCTTCGGAGGCAGTTAGCCCTAAATCTTGAAGATTTTCACGCAAAAGTTTATCTTGACGCGCTCTCTCTATTTCCACAAATCCAGACATGTCACGGTCGAAATATGCGTAACTCTGCCCGCCATGCATGTCATTTTGATTACTTTGCAAAATAATGGCCGCCAATGCCGTCGCCGAACGAATATTTCTTGGTGTCCTTATAGAGCCATGCCCATTACTAAAACCCTCGCGTAATAATCGCCCAAGTGGAATTTGTAGACAGGTAAGAGTCTTAGCATACCAAGACAAATCTTGTATATATATATCACCATTAAGATGGGCAGCTGCTTCATCTTGCGGAATTGCCCGTTTTAAATAATAACTTTTGGAAGCAGCTTCTGAAATTTGCAAGACTTTTGCAGATGGAGAGTTTCCCACATTTGCATTTTCCTTATTAGTTTCTCTCACAATATCTGCAACGGCATCCATTAGTTTGCTTCGTGCTTCACGTATATCAGTACGTTTTTGGCGATACAAGATATACGCTTTTGCTTCTTTTACATATCCTCCTTCAATTAGGACTGCCTCAACAAGGTCTTGAACGTTTTCCACTGTAAACGGTCTATCTGTGTATTCGGTTTCCAGTTTTTTTAAAACATTCCTTGTTAGGGTAATGGAAAGAATGCCATTTCTATCACCTTCAGTTGTAGCAAATACTTTGTTGATACAGGCGGTTATTTTACCTGCGTCAAATGATGCTTTGCGATTATCTCGTTTGATTATATTTTGCAAGTTATTCGCTCCTTTTGGTGCTTTGTGTTTGTAGTGAATTAAAAATATTTATTTGTAAGATATTTTTAATATGCACGAACTAAAATTATATAAGGGGATTTTGTGTTCGTCAATCAAATCGAATACGATATTTTATCAGTAAATTTGAAGAATTTACACGAAAAACAATTTGCCAATTTTTCATTTAGAATATATGGTAGCAATTTAGGTTGATAAAAGCAGTGTAAGGTGATTTGCTTTTTGGTAGAACTTATGTAATGATTGTATGGAATAGAATGGAGTGAAAGTTGTGGAAGGTAAAATATTAAACGGAATAATGGGGTTATGCGTTGGGGACGCACTTGGTGTACCTGTTGAATTTAAGCGACGTGAATACCTTACAAACAACCCTGTTACAGATATGTTTGGTTTTGGCACATATAATCAACCAAGCGGAACATGGTCTGACGATACCAGCTTGACACTTTGCCTATTGCATAGTCTATCAAATGGGCTGGACTACACTAACATTGCCCAGAAATTTCAATTATGGCTTCGCAATGCAGAATATACACCTCATGGCAACGTATTTGACATTGGAATGGCCACAATGAGTGCACTTCAGCAATTTTCAAGCGGAATAGAACCCATCAAGTGTGGAGGGGATAAGGAATATGACAATGGAAATGGCTCTCTAATGAGGATTTTACCATTGGCATTTTATATCTACTCAATATATGGTTGTTTTTACCATGACAAAGATTTGGAGGATACAAATGAAGCATTTGAGGTAATTCATAATGTTTCATCTATAACACATGCACATAAACGTAGTCATATAGCCTGTGGAATCTATATATCCATAGCCGTTGAATTATTGGATTGCAAAGAATGTAGTATGGTAAAATATGTATCTGATGGCCTGGAAAATGCGAAAATGTACTATGAAAACAAAACAGATTATAATTCTGAACTAAAACATTACGAACGTCTATATTTTGACGAGTTTAAGAATCTACCCATAGACAGCATAAAAAGTAGTGGTTATGTTGTTGATACCCTTGAAGCGGCTTTATGGTGTATTCTCAACACAGATAATTATAGAGACTGTGTACTTAAAGCTGTTAATCTTGGTTCTGATACAGATACCATTGCCGCCGTAGCTGGCGGGCTTGCTGGGATATATTATGGGGTAGATTCCATCCCACAAGAATGGGTAAACCAAATTGCAAGATTAGGGTATATTAAAGACCTTTGTAGGCTTTTAGATATATCCCTTGGATTCAGTACTACTGCATGAGTTATAAATATTGTGAGAAAGGTGTGTAATATAGTTCATGATGGCACTAGAAACTATAAGAAGTAGGACGAGTTATAGAGGAGAATATCAAAACACAGTTATCCCCAAAAGTGATTTAATTAAAATTATGAAAGCTGGTTTATCTGCGCCTTCTGGTTGTAATAAACAAACAACAAGCCTAATTGCCATAGATGATATGGATGTGTTAATTAAGTTACGAAACGTAATTAAACCACAAGTTGCAGAAACTGCACCAGCTATGATATGCGTATTGACTCAAAAAACCATTGCATACAAAAATAGATGTTTTAATATACAGGACTATTCAGCAGCTATCCAAAACATGTTATTAGCAACTATTGAACTTGGATATCAAAGTTGCTGGTATGAGGGGCATATCACAGATTCTGATGCAATTGGGCGGAAAATGGCAAGTATTTTGGGTGTTCCTGATGACTATGAACTTGTTTGCTTTTTACCTATAGGAATAGCTTCTCAACCAACCGTATATGTTGATAAAAAGCCATTTGAAGAGCGGGCGTGGTTTAATGGCTTTAAAAATTTGTAAACTTCAGTTAGTATGTAGGATTGCAATTCCTTATCGAAATGAAAAAGCTGCATCTCATAACCGAGATACAGCTTTTTTTATTGATCAGTATTTATTAATTAGAGTCTAAGCATCAGGGCAAGTTGTCGATATCTCCAAACGCTTCAATCCAAGCCTGGTTACGTTCTGCAATAATCGCAGCACCACCAGCATTTAGATATTGAGTCATTCCAGAATCGAACACACTATCAAAATCAGCTTCAGAAGCAACAACAGCGCGGTTTAATAAGTCGAAACGAATACCATTAAGCGGAGGACCCATACCAGCTTCTGCCTCAATACCACGAATTTGGGTAACACGACCACGCCAAGCATATCTTTCACCAGTTGAACGAGCTAGGGCGATTTGTTCAGGAGAGATTCCTGGATAAGCCAAACCTAGAGTAGCAGATGTGATAGCAGGGTCACCAAGGTCAATACCATTTACTGTAGCAAGAAGGTCAAAGTTACGCAATGAAGGTATTAATTGATTGTCTGGGAATCTGTGTTCGCCAAGTGGATTAGGAATTTCATTACCATCTTCGTCTGTAATATATGCTGGGCGCTCTCCAAGAGCTTCAATAGCACCACTAGCGTGACGGATATGGTGAACACCTTCAATACCAAACTGTAAGAACTGACGAATTTCAGGACGGCTAATAAAATCAAAATACATCAAAACTGCTAAAGGAACTCTGTCATCACGTCCAAAAGTGTCTGGACATGCAGAAATTGGTATAAATAATTTACGATCAGCAGATGGAGGAGGTACTTGCATACGCACAATACCAGCATCATTTTGGAAAGGATGAACTACTGTAAAGTTAGCGTGTGGACCAACATTTTCTTGCATTTCAACAATAAGTCTGTCACCAGAACGGAATGGTAAATCCCAGTTACCAGAGAAAGAACCTACAAAACCAAGACGGATTAAGTCATCACCGCGCGGGTCGTCTTGTCCATGAAGAGGGAAGTCTTCCCAAATCAAGCCCATGTTATACCAGCGGTTAAGTTGACGCACACCTTCTTTAATTCCAGGCATAAGGAAACGTCTGTCATCAAAGCCGTATACATACCATTGGCGGTCTGTAATATCGTTGGGGATGAAAGAAGTGATAACAGGGTCACCAGTCCAGCCCACATCACTTGTTAGGCGATAAGGAATCATCATATGAGCATCAGCACCCAAAAGTAATTCTGCATTATCTCTAAAAGCAACTAACATATCTTCAAATTGTTGCATTGTTGTTGGAGCAGAAAGCCCTAATGTATCAAGCCAATCTGTGCGTACAAATGTATTTAAGCGATGGTCAACATCAAGATGACGACCTTCCATTGCCCATAACTCACCTGTTACAGCATCTTGATTCCAGTAGATATTAGTTGGTGTTAGCAATTCGTACATGTTTGGTAGCAAATGCCTGTAAGCATCCAACAATGGACGTAAATCCATTATTGCGCCCATGTCTGCAAAAGTTTGAACTACTGGGAATTGGAAAGTGAAACCTACATCAGGTGCATTTCCAGCGGCCAACAAAGTAGTAAGATGGTCGTATTCGCCCCAGCGTGGGATTCCAATGAAGTCCACATGAATGTTGTGTTCTTCTAAAATAGCTGCTTGCAACCATTGTACCCAATAGCTTTGAGTAAAGTCTGGCAAGCGGTCAACGCTTCTGTCCCAAACAGTTGCAGTAATACGAACTGTTTCTGCAAAACGTCTGTTTTCATCCAAGTCATACAATCCAGCAAATCCTGGTGTTACTACCGTAACATTACCACCATCTGTAGGTGGTGCAGGTGTAGGAGTTGCTACTGCTGTAGGTGGTGCAGTTGCGATTGGTGCAATATTGTCCTCTGTGCGGTCTGCACAGGCGGTAATTGCAAATAGAGCAACTAGCATAGAAACAGCAATCAACAATTTCATTACTCTTTTCATTTAGTACAACCTCCTGTTTTTTTAGAATGGGATGTGGGGTGAAACCCCATAGTTTTGATTCAAATTTAGTACAGATGACTAAACCTTGGCATATATAAAACCTTGTACGATTAGCCTTTAACCGCTCCAAGGGTAACGCCCTGAACAAAATATTTTTGAAGCCATGGATAAACCATAAGTATAGGTACCATCGCAACTACAATAGCAGCGGCCTGCACTGCTTCAGAATGACCAGCTGGAATTGATATACCAGGGTCAAGAGGGTCGATATTAGTAAGATTGTTTATTATATTAAATAGCAACAATTGAATAGGGTGCCATCTTGCAGAATCTGAACTGGTCATAAACATAAATGCATCAGTGAATGCATTCCAACGTCCCACTGCATACATTAACCCAATAGTCGCAAGTGCGGGTTTAGATAAGGGCAAATATATATTAACTAAAATTCTCATGGGTCCAGCCCCATCCATTTCGGCGGATTCTTTGAGGCTATCAGGGATTCCCAAGAAAAATTTTCTTAATATAATCATAAGGAAAACAGATATAAGACCTGGTAAAATCATAACCATCGGGTTATCCAAAAGGTTTAACTCTCTAAATAGTAGGAAATTGGGAATTGTACCTGCCTGAAAATACATGGTAAATATGATTAAAACAGTAACAACTTTACGCCCTTTAAGTGAATCATATGTTAAAGGATATGCACAAAGTATGGTCATAATAAGTTGGAAAATAGTATTCATACCAACCAAGATTGCTGTCCATCCCAAAGAACGCATAAAACGGCTATCACTTAAAACTTCTCTATAGGCAGAAGTGTGGAAGCCCATAGGCAAAAATGCAACTTGACGACGCATAATATAACCAGGGTAACTAAGTGACCTTGCAACTACATTCATAACAGGTAAGAAACATGTAGCAATCAGAAGAAGCATAAATAATACAATTACCCAATCGCCCATGTTTGCTTGCATTAACGCACCACGATTAAAAATTGTAAGCACCGCAAATGCTGTACCCCCAAGAAGAACAGACCAGAGCAAAATTGTGATGTTTAAACCCAAATTGTTACTTGAAAAGACTATGCCAATCATGGTTGTTATAGCAAACATTAACAACAGTGAAACTAACAAAAATACTGCCTGTGGTATAGCGATACTATATTTTGATGATTTTTCTGTCCCTTGGACTAGGTTTAACCCGCCTCGCCCAAATTGGTCAAGTGTGAATTTATCAATAAAAATCATAAAAAACACTAAGATTACAAATCCTGCTACTATGGTGTATATGAATGAGGCATAATCACCAAAGAAGAGAATAATTGAATTACTAACAATAGCAAGTATAATGGTAAATATAAGCACTATGCGCCCATACATTCTACATGATTGGTTAAAGACTTCCGCAAACATTTATATTTATCTCTCCTTTGAATTACCAGAGGCCAGAGCCGCCAAGTTTTTTAACAAGAATATTAGCAAAGAATAACAGTGCCACATTTATAAGTGCTTGTATAAACCCTACTGCCGCTGACAGAGAGAACATAGCCGACTGTAATCCCCATTGAAAAACAAAAATCGGTAAAACAGAAGACCATGCAGTTACCAGAGGATTTGATAATGCCATAAATCTTTCAAAGTCCGCACCCATCATTCCACCTAAAGCCAGAATAAATAGAACAATAATAACGGGGCGAATGGATGGTAACGTTACATTCCACATTTTTCTTATGCGCGAAGCTCCATCTACATCAGCGGCTTCATAAAGTTCTGGATTTACAGAAGTTATTGCCGCAAGGTAAATTATTGTATTCCACCCTAAACTACGCCATACAGCAAGAAGTACATTTGTCCAAACCCAGTGGCTATGAGATGTTAAAAATGGAATAGGTGAAAGCCCCTGGTTTATAATCAGAGCATTAACAGTGCCTTCACTAGTAGAAAATAATTGAATTGCCAAACCTGAAACAATTATCCAAGAAAGAAAGTGAGGCATATATGAAATAGTTTGGGTTACTCTTTTAAATAACTTAAATTTTAACTCGTTAAGAAGCAGTGCAAGTATTATTGGTGCTGGAAAGCCAATAATTAAATCCAATGCACTAAATACAAGTGTGTTACGTACCGAATTACGGAAAAAAGTCAAATTAAAAGCCTGTATAAAGTTTCCGAAAACACCATTTCTATGAACTTCTACCTGCATAATAGGCAAGAAAACATTATTTTCTTTAAAAGCAAGCAAAATATTAATCATTGGCCAATATCTGAAAACGATAAAAAATATAACTGGTAATAGCAACATTGCATAAAGTCCCCAATGCCGCACAAAATACGCTTTCCAATAACTTGTAGAAGAATGTGCTAATCTGAGTGGGGTTGCTTGGTCTACAGCAAGTTGCACACCCACCATTGCTATTAGGCTAGGAAGTAGCACAAGTAATAGCAAATATTGAAATGAGAAAAATATTGACACAAAAAGTATAAATACAATACCAAGTACCAGATTACGCCACAACTTATCACGTAATACTTCTGCTTTTTCAAGATTACCTACCATTTTTAAAGAACTTATCCCACCCCACAAAGAAATTAGCCCGCTTGTAATTATAACAATACCTAATAATCTGAGCCAAAAACCTTGATTTGCAAGCAATTCTATAAACTGCCCTCGCGCACCGATGCGAAACAGACCAAAGAAATCAAACAGTATCCAACTTACAATGTGAGCACCATCGAAAAAATGCAGCGCAAAACGTTGTCCTCTGCCTACTACAACAATAGAGTGAAACAACAATGTACCGAAAAAGATAGCGAAAACACCCATTGCTATCATTAACACAACACCAATTAGAGATATAGTTTTACCTTTTGCTGGTGGAGGTGATAACTGTGTGGATAGCTCACTTGCAACATTTGGACTATTTACCATATTATCTCATGCCTTTCATTTTACAGGAAGAGGTTCCTCAAAACTCATTATTTCTTACAATTTAGTTACAATTATCTGCAATGTACATGCATGACTAACTTTACGTTATACTTAGAGTATGTCATATAATATGTACTTCGAGCAGAATAATATTCGAGTCTGTGTAAATGGTACATAGAATAAAAACATAACTTTTGTATTTATCTTAGATATCATGTGCGAGTTAATAATATTGCACAATAACATCAAGATTATTTCACAATAAACTGGAGGTTCTCATGAAAAATTTTAATTTTGATTGGAATTTTAAAAAAGAAAATGATTCAGAATGGAAGGGAATTAATCTTCCACACGATTGGCTAATAACTGACACCAAAAATTTGTATAAAAGTGATATTGGGTTATACAGGAAAAGTTTTATTGTAGAAAATAAGGAAAAAATATTTTATCTTCGTTTTGATGGTATTTATATGGATTCTACTCTATATATAAATGGTCAAAAGGCTGGAGAATGGAAAAATGGGTACACCGCGTTTACTTGTAATATAACTGAATATATTACTGAAGGCAAAAATGAAGTGCTTGTGCAAGTAAACTATCAATCGCCAAATTCGCGATGGTATTCTGGGGCGGGTATATATCGTGATTGTTGGTTGATTGAAAAAAATCCTATTCATTTTGTGCCTGATGGTATTCATGTAGTTCCTAAAAAAGGTAATGATGATGTATGGGAAGTAATCATTAATACAGAAATTAATTCAGAAGTTAAAGATGAAGCTGTAGTTAAAGTTTATCATACTTTATCAAAATACTGTCCTCTTACAAAAGAATGTGAGCCCCCAGAATATTATTCTCCTAAAACAAAAGTACATTTTAATAATATTGGCAATTGGGTTATAGAAAATCCTCAACTTTGGGATATAAACGACCCGCAACTTTATCTTATACACTCTCAATTAATAATGGATGGAAGAATTGTAGATGCAGAAGAGACATCATTCGGATTTAGAACAATAGAATTTCATCCCCAAAACGGTTTCTTTCTAAATGGACGACGAGTAGAATTACAAGGTGTTTGCCAACATCATGACCTTGGCGGACTTGGTGCGGCTGTTTATAAAGAGGCTATACGTAGGCAATTTACAATACTAAAAGAAATGGGTGTTAATGCCCTACGAACGGCACATAATCCTCCCGCCACAGTCTTTATGGAGCTTGCAGACGAAATGGGTTTTCTAGTTATGACAGAATTAACAGATATCTGGAAACGTGCAAAAACGACTTATGATTATGCACGATTTTTTGATGAATGGGTAGAAAAAGATATAGCATCTTGGGTGCGTCGTGATAGAAATTGCCCATCAATTATTATGTGGAGTATCGGAAACGAAATATATGATACTCATGCAGATGCAGAAGATGGAATAGTAACGGCAAAACGCCTTGTTAAATGTGTTACAGAGAACGGTATAGATTCTAATCTAATTACACTTTGTTCGAATTATATGCCTTGGGAAAATACACAAAAATGCGCGGATTTAATTAAATTAATCGGCTATAACTATGCCGAATATCTTTATCATGAACATCATGAAAAATACCCAGATTGGATAATCTATGGTGGAGAAACTGCCTCTACAGTACAAAGCCGTGGTATTTATCATTTTCCACTAAAAAAATCATTACTAAGTGATGATGATTTTCAATGTTCTGCACTTGGTAATTCCACCACAAGCTGGGGGGCTAAAAGTTCGGAAGCCTGTATAATAGACCACAGAGATGCACCTTTTACTTTAGGTCAGTTTCTTTGGACAGGTTTTGATTATATTGGCGAACCAACACCATATCACACAAAAAACTCATATTTGGGGCAAATAGACACTGCTGGATTTCCGAAGGACTCGTATTATATATATAAATCTGCATGGTATAAAAAAGCGCCATTTGTGCACATCTTCCCTTATTGGGATTGGTCTGTAGGGCAACCAATTGATGTTAGGATTGCCTCTAATGCAACAAAAGTGGAATTGTTTTTAAATGGAAATTCGTTAGGATTTACCACAATTGACCATGCCAATGGCAAACAACTAGTAGCAAGTTATATTGTGCCATATGAATTGGGATGTATTAAAGCAGTTGCATATGATGAAAATGGCGCAGAAATTGCCACACATGAACGGCGGTCTTTTGGTGATGCTAAAAAGTTGGCGTGGAAAGAATTAACCTATGAGGATTGTACATCTATAGCTTATCCACAGTTGTACTTTGTAGAAATTTATGCGCTAGATGGAAAGAATGAAAACCGCAACCCTGTAGAAAATGCAAACAATCGTGTAATTGTTGAAACTTATGATGATACAAAATTGTTAGCACTAGACAATGGGGATTCTACAGATTATGACCAGTATCAAAATAACAATAATCGCCGATTGTTTAATGGAAAATTACTTGCTATTTTTGAGTCGCCGCGAAAACCACCAATATTCACTGTAGAATTTGACCAAGGAGATATACCCATTCGTAAAATTGAATTATGTGCAAATGGATTTGAAATATCTGCTAAAATATTCCCTGAAAACGCCACTTACACGGATTTAGAATGGCGATTAACAGATGATGCTGGAATAGATAGTTATTTGGGACAGTTAGAAATTTTTAATAATGACAAATCTGTAAGGGTTATACCCAAAGGCGATGGTGAGGTTTATGTACGTTGTGCCACAAAAAACGGCGGTGAACACGTTAGTTTAATATCACTATACCCCATCACAATTACTGGTTATGGTAAGCCATTCCTTGACCCATATTCGTTTATTTCAGGGGGATTGTATAATAAATCCAACCTTCCAATGACTAATGGTAATGAGCGTGGTGTTGCTACATTACGTGACCAAGACAGCCATGTTGGTTTTGCTGATTTAGATTTTGGCACATTTGGTTCTGACGAATTTACTACTTGGTTATTCCCGTTAGCAGGAAATGAATTTCCAATAGAAATATGGCAAGGTATGCCACAAGAAGAGGGTAGTTTATTTATTAGTACTGTTACTTACAATTTAGGTTCAAAATGGAATACCTATCAGGAAGTAACATATAAACTTCCCAGAAGATTAAAAGGCATTCAAACTCTTTGTTTTGTATTCAAGCAAAAAGTTCACATTAAAGGCTTTTTATTTACCAAACAGGAAAAAGGATATTCACATCATAACTTTGCTAATGCCGACCATATTTATGGAGACTCCTTTAAAATAAATGGCACTTCTGTAGAGAATATCGGCAACAATGTTACTATTATGTTTAATGACATGCTCTTTGAAAAACCTGCCACTGAAATAGAAATCTCTTGGCGAAGCGTTCAAGACATAAATTCAATCAAGCTACTGTTCACAAATGAATATGGTAATGAAATTTCTAATATGCTAACTCTACAAAACACACAAAAAGAATGGTCAACTGTAAATCTGCAACTAACCACCCCATTGCATGGTAATGGTAATGTAAGTTTTATCTTCTTACCAGGCTCTGATATTGATTTAGAATACTTTAAGTTTATAGCCTAACAACAATTGCCCCCTCAATGCCTTTGAGGGGGTGTTTTTATATTTTTCCTTAAATTTTATATTCTACATATTTAAAATTATAAGGATAAGCCCAATCACTGTCTACAGTATCGTTTATACATAGCCTGTTTTTAAGCAGTTCAATTGCCTTTTGGAGTTCTAACTTCTGCTCACGCACTTCAATAAGGGCTTTATCCGTTGGGTCATTTAAACTATATTTACCATCAATATTGTAAATGTAGGAGGTTTCTGTTTCGATATCAATTCTAAAACGTGTGCGCCATTGCGAATTGCTTCCCCAACCTTGCGATTCGTCATAATAGCCCCTATTTTTGCGCCTAAATGCCCAAAAAATACAGGCATCATTTATTAGATTTAAATCATAATCTTTTGGGTTATTTGTGGTGGTAACGCCAGCACGTTTAATCATTAAATTTTTCAACCAAAGACTGGGGATTGAAATTTTAACTATTTCAAAATTGTTTTCTCCTGGTATACTTTCAAATATTTCGCAGTCAAACGCATGAAATACTTTAGGATATAAAACTTTTAAGCCCAATAGTTCCGCGAATTTCTCATATTCATTTAGAGTAATGTTTGCACCAAGCCAGTCACATCCATCTTTATTATTGTTGGGCTGAAATTTCAATGTTAAAATGTCTAGAACGCGGGATAAAGCATACAATTCCCAATTATCCTCTTGTGATAAATTAAAAACATCTAGAGAAGAAAGGTATTCTTTAGAACTGTTTTTTTCAGTTGAAATTTTCAGAACTTCATCAAAAATATTATCCCCTTCGTAATCCATTATTTCATGATATAGTGTTCTGAACTCCATTTTAAGACCTCTCCCTGCATAATTTACAGTTTGAAGAACGATACTAATTGTTGCAACATTTCAGCTTGTGAATTTAATTCTTCAGAAGCCGTTGCCGCTTCTTCTGATACTGCCGAATTACTATGAGTTACATTTGATATTTGTGCAAGTCCTTCACTAAAGTTAGCAATTGCCTCTGCTTGTTCTTTTGATGCGGCGGATATGCTGTTTATAATTTCCAAAACTTCCCCAGCACTTTCAACAATTGCGTTTAATGATTGAGATGTTTCCCCTGCTATGTTTGAACCTGTTTCTACACGTCTTATAGAATCTTGTATTAGGTCTGTTGTTTCATTTGCGGCTACTTGACTCCGTGTGGCAAGAGTACGCACCTCTTCCGCAACAACACTAAATCCTTTGCCATTTTCGCCAGCCCTTGCCGCTTCAACAGAGGCATTAAGTGCAAGAAGATTTGTTTGGAATGCTATATCTTGGATTGTTTTCACAATCTTAGATATTCCATGTGAAGATTCCTTAATTCTTGTCATAGCATCAACCATATGCTCCATGGCATTGTTGCCTGTTTGGGCATTGTGTGATGACTTGCTGGATAATTCATTTGCGTATAAAGCATTATTTGCATTTTGTTGTGTCTGATAATTAATCAATTCAATTGTAGCAGTAAGCTCTTGAACAGAACTTGTTTGCTCTTGCGCGCCATATGCCAAATCACTTGCACGGGAAGCAATTAGATGTGACCCTGCTAAAACTTGGTCTGCCGCGGAAGTAATTCCTGACATGGTTTGATGTAGGGTGTTTGAAATACTGTTTAGTGATTCTTTTATAGAATGGTAATCACCTACATATTCCCGTGTTATTATGGTGGTTAAGTCACCATTTGCAATTGCAGTTAAGTCTTTTGATATTTCATCAATATAGGAAAATGTAGACATGTATGTTTGTTCAAATGCAGAAATAATATCCCTAAATGTACCATTATATTTAGCCACACTTGGTTCAAGCCCTTTTGCCATGAGTTTTTGGTCAATATTAACTGTGCTAAAGTTGCCCTTTTTCATCTCTTCTGCAGACAACATAATGACTTTAAGTGGCATATCTACGGCTCTAGCAATACTGTTAAGCCCAGACATAAGTTTACCCCAGTCGCCTTGATATTTGTTTTCGTCAATTCGGAAACTCAAGTCACCTTTAACCGCTGTTGCTTCAATCATTGCCAACATTTCTGTGTTTACATCTTTTAAGTTAGTAACCACTTTACGAATAGCTTGTGTTTGAAACGCAAAATCGCCAGGCATTTCGCGTGCTTCTACATTGAAGTCACCAGCACCGATTGCATCCAGTGTGTCCACTACATATGTTAAATTTTTAATTTCTGAATCAAAGATTGAATTTATGCTCTTAACCATTTCTTTGAATGAATTTCCGTATTTATTAACATCCAGTCTATGTTTACTATTGCCTTCTACATTATAAATCTTTTGCGCAACAGATAAATCATCAATCATGCCACTTATAACTTGCACCAACTCATAAGCGGAGCGGTTTAAATCACCTATTTCATTCTTTGTGAATGATTTTTCGTCAAAATTGATGTTTACATTGCCGCGGGCAACTTGCTCTAAAATATCCGACACATTTTTTATTGGTTTACTAACGCTTCGTGCTATGAAATACATTAGTACAACATCAACAATAACACCAACCACAAAGAATATTCCAATAGCTAAAATCATAGAATCAATATCATTAGAAAGTAGTGTTGTAACTTCATATACACGATTTGATGTTGCCTCAAGCAACTCATAAAAAGCCTTTGAAAGGGGATACCATGCTTTCCACGCTTCATATTCAAGTTGGGGTATTGCTTCTAAATCCATTATTGCAAGTGTGGCATAAATGGGATGTAAAGTATCAATGTATGCTAAAAACATACGTTGTAATTCATCTAGTTGTGCCACTTTGTTTAGGCGATATGTCTCATCTTCCACTGGGTCAGCCATGACATTATTACGGAGTAGTGTAAGAAACCCTTTTACACGATGTTCAACTCTGTCCATTTCATCAAGTACCGCCTGATGCGCTTCTCTCATACTCTCCGCATCAAAAGAATTTATTATCATAGTGCCAACAAACCCCTCAGACCACCAGCCAACACCTAAATATGGCTCTAGTTGCAGTAGGTATGTTTGTCGTTGTACGGTATAGTTGATTGTTGCAACATGTGAATAGTCTACTGATCTAATTCCCATGATTCCCAATGCTCCAATAATAAAGGTTGAAATAATTATAGTTGCAAAACCCAACGCTAATTTTGGTGCAATTCTTAAATTTCTAATAAATTTTCTCATTTAGAAATCCTCCTGTTTTTACCTGTTCCATATTTAACTTCGCCCACAATGGGGGCATTTTTTTTGTAACAACTCACTAAGGGAAGGGCGAGTTTTTTTACGTGTTAATTGTACCAGTCCCAGTTCTGTCATGCCAACTATATCCGTTTTTATGCTAGATGTCTTGTTAAGTTCTTGTGCTAACGTATTAAGCAACGTAGCCTTATCTTCTTGGTTTTCCAGGTCAATAAAATCCACAATAATTATTCCTGACAAGTTACGCAAGGTTAGTTGCGTTGCTATTGTGACAGCCGCCTCTAAATTAGTTTGTAAAATAGTAGTACGATAATCTTTTTTTCCTATAAAACTACCTGTATTCACATCAATTACAACACATGCTTCTGTTTGTTCTATTGTAATAAATCCCCCACTAGGTAGATAAACTGTTTTTGATAGGGCATTTGTAATTTGCTTATTAATATTAAACGTAGCAAAAAGTGAAGGTGTACTAGTGTAATGGAAAAGCGGGAATTGAGAAGAAATAAGTGATTTGATTAGGGAAAATATTTCGGGGTTACTTTCGATATATATTTCATCTATACTAGATAAATTTTTTGTAATAGTGTTGGTTGTGAGTTCTATAGGGTAGAGGGTAACAGGAGGAAGGGCATATTCCGCCTTTTTCTTAATCTCTAAAATGGTGGTGTGTAATGTGTTAATTTCCTGCTCTAGTGTGGAGGGTTCAATGTTTTTGGCATCGGTGCGTACAATTAAACTAAAGCCCTTAGGGGTGAATTTCTTGGCAAGTTTACGTAATCGTTTGTTCTCTACTTCGTCAGTTATCTTACGAGAAATGCCTATTTCAGAAATTTTACTTTCATATAGCACCAAAATATGACTTTTCAATGAAATTTCCTGTTGTAAGTACGCGCCCTTAGTGCCTGTTGCATCTTTGCACACCTGTACTAGTATAGGTTGCCCAGCTTTTAAATTATGTCCCTTTTCCAAATTGATAAAGGCGTTTTTATTGCTCCCAATATCAACAAAAGCAAACTGCCCTGGAAGTATGGTTTTGATTCGCCCAACTATGACTTTGCCAACCCAAGAGCCTGCCTCATTTGAATCAATAAAAATTTCTAGTAATTTGCTGTCTTCTAGTAATGCGGTTCTTATGCCTGTGTCACTATATTCAATAAAAAGTTGTCTTTTGGGGGTCATAATTCTACCAATTCCCCATTTTCATTTGGTTTGTACATATTCACGCGCTCAATTGTATAGGGTGATACTTTTTCCTCTGTAAGCAATTCCGCTACTGTTACAGGATTCAGGAATCTTGCACTTCCAGCGTATAATCGCATGAGTATAGCACTATTTGGGGATTCTGTCACTTTTTCAAGATGTATTATATCAGGGCGAATATCTACATTTTTTAATCCACTTTTTGTTTTTTTTGTAGTAATGATGGTTTCGGACTTGATAATTCCCTCAAGTTTTCCCATAACATCAATATTTTTTTCAATTTTTACCCTATAATCTGCCGCTGTTACTACAGACGCTGCTCCTTTGTCTGTTACAGGGCTTGATTTGTGGATTTTTAAACCACTTGGGGCATAAATGTTTAATAATTCTATCACGTTGGGGCATTCTTCATTTAGGGTTATATCTACATAATCAAACATGCTTGACATTCCAAGGGGCAAGGGCAAAGCAAAAGAAATTAATATATGAGGATTAAACCCTTGAGAATATGCAACGGGCAAATTTGCACGTCTTATGGTTTGCTGGAACACACGCAAAAAGTCCAAATGCCCTATAAAGCGCAAGTTTCCATATTTTGAAAAAACTATTCGTTTTTTTATTTGTTCTTTATGCATTACTAACAACCCCTTGCTTTAAATAACTGCACTGTGGTATTCCACAACCCGAACATGAAATTTTGCAGTTGGCTGTGGTTTCTTCTGTTTTGGCTTTTTCCCATTCGTATATTAAAAACTCTTTTGTTATGCCCATGTCAATAAAATCCCATGGAAGCAACTCATCTACAAATCGTTCACGATGGGCATAGAATTCCATATCCAACTCTAATGCTTCGAAGGCGCAAATCCAGTTGTCATAATCAAAATGTTCACTCCAACCATCAAAAATTGCCCCTGTTTTATAGGCTTCCTCTATAACGGCAGAAAGTCGGCGGTCGCCACGGGCAAGAATACCCTCAATTTGTGCTGTTTTTGCATCATGATAACGATATGAAACTCGCTTGTTTCTAATGCGTCTTTTTACGGCTTGTTGATTTTCTGCAAAATCCTCCGGTTTTTCCTGCACAGCCCATTGGAAAGGCGTAAAGGGTTTGGGCACAAAACACGCTGTACTCACTGAGATACTAGGAGGTCTCACACGTTCTTCATATGACAATTGATAATAGGTATCAACTATTTTTTGGCATAAATCAACTATTTCAAAAGTGTCTTCGATTGTCTCCGTGGGTAAGCCTGACATAAAATATAATTTTATTTTATCAAAACCAGCAAGAAACGCTTGATAACAACCTTCAAGTATTTCTTCTTCCGTTAGGTTTTTGTTTATTAAATCACGCATACGTTGGCTTCCTGCTTCGGGCGCGACGGTTAGTGATGACTTCCGTACAGTTTGGATTTTTGCCAGTGCAGATAAATACACAGCATCAATTCGGGTAGATGGCAAAGATATGTTTACATGTCGTTTTTCTGTGATTTTTAGCAACCCATTTACTAACTCTTCAAAATTGCTGTGGTCGCATGCACTTAAAGAAAGCAAAGATATTTCTTCATGACCTGTTGCGTTAAGAAGTTTCTCCGCCTGTGCTAATAATTCAGGCACAGAGCGTTCACGCATTGGACGATAGATATATCCCGCTTGGCAAAATCTACAGCCACGCATACAACCCCGCGCAAGTTCCAAAGTAACACGATTGTGTATACTTTCCGTTATGGGGGTTAGTAGAGTTTCTGGGAAAAATCCTAATTCAGGCATGAAGGCACGTTTTATAGTAGTTGGAGCAAATCCATTATTGGGTGTGAATGTAAATAATGTACCATCCTCGTTATACTTCACATCATAAAATCTTGGAATATAAATACCATCAATATTTGCAATTTTCTCTAAAAATTCTGTTTTTGTACCTGCATTTGATTTGTGTTTCTTATAAATATCCAAGATCATATCAAGGCTTACTTCACCATCACCAACATAAAAAAAGTCTATAAAATCTGCCATTGGTTCAGGGTTTGTAGCACATGGACCGCCTGCACAAATTATAGGGTAAGTATCATCACGTTCTGTAGCGCGTAACGGAATTTTCGCTAAATCCAGCATAGCCAATATATTTGTATATGACATTTCATATTGTAGTGTGAATCCAAGAAAGTCAAAGGCTTTTAGCTCGTCACCAGACTCAAGTGCGAAAAGAGGCTGGTTTGTTTCGCGCAATAGATCAACCATATCCAGCCATGGCATAAAAACACGTTCGCAAAAAGTATCTTCACGGCGATTCATAAAGAAATACAACAATTGTAGCCCCATATGACTCATTCCCACTTCATACACATCTGGGAAACAGAAAGCAAAGCGTGTTAAAGTTGGTGTGATTTCCTTAGACACAACATTTACTTCACCACCAGTATATCGCCCTGGTTTTGTAACACTTAATATTTGTTCATCAGTTAAAGGTCGCATTGTTATATCCTTTCAGTTTTTACTGTTTTTGTACTAGAATGTTCTGTTTCTATCCCTTTTACATATGGTTCTAATGTTTTTGGATTATGATGTAAGTTGGTTATATATCTCCGCTGTAATCTGAATAGGCATAACCCACTGGCGGAATATCTGCATATTGTGGTGGTGGGTCATCTTCAAAAGTATTGTCGTGGGCATAATGCTCTGAAGGTTCAGGTGTCTGGGTTGGTTCTGGTGTCGACCCTGGAAGGGGGGGGACATGTGGTGTTGCAGTGGGTTCTGGTGTTGGGGTAGGTTGCGGTGTTGCGGTAGGCTCTGGTGTTGTAGTAGGTTCTGGTGTTGTAGTGGGTTCTGGTGTTGCGGTAGGCTCTGGTGTTGGTGGTACTACAAAATCATCATTGTTGTTATCGGCAACTGCAGGTGCAAAAATCTGAATTTGCAAAACAGGTATAGCTTGTGCAAGTGTAACCCCTTGTGGCAGATTTACAGTTAAAGGTATACTATGAAGTCCTATTTCCCTATTTCGCAAATCTAATTCAAGCCTAATATCTGCATTAGTAAGCTCTGCAATAATGGACTGTGGACCACTAACATTTACACGAACGCTGTTAGTACCACCGATAACATCATAAACTGAACCAAAAGCGCGGGCGCGTATATCATCAATATGAATAAAGAAAGCACGTTCTTGAATAGGCTCAACAGTAACAGTCACTTCTATACTTTGAATTTCATCCTCACTTAAACTTGCACCAACAGGAAGCCATTGCGCAAGTGGGATATGTTCTGTAAAGCTGGCATTACGTCCATTAAGGTCAAGAGTTATCAATATATCATCAATATCCACAACACGGCTGGCAGAAGCCACTACATTTAAATTTAGCGGTTGCCCCCAGCTTATATCAGCGATTGCAAAACCTGTGGCTAAACTTCCAGTGGTTTCAACTTGCACAGGTATTGTGTGGATTGGTAAGACACGTATACTTGCAGCAGTTTGCGAAACACTTAGATGGAATAACTCTGTGATATCGTCTCCATATACATCATAAATCATGATATATACATCTTCTTCCAAATCAGCCATAACATCAGAGATATCTATGTGAACCATAACGGAATCAATTTGAGTAATATGTGAACGCGCTCCAGTAATAATCACATTTCTATTTGCCAATGTAATTCCTTGTAATTCATATCCTGATTCTACCTGACCAGTAATGTATTGTTCAATTTGTAAAGTAGTTCTATCCATCCTATCTAGTTGCACATAGACAAAATTAGGTTGAATTGATGTATGTTCAAAATGGGGATTATACATATTTACACTAACATCCATACGCAGAAAAACAGGGCTATCACCATCATACACATCACTAGGATTGATTGCCCTGAAATCAATATTCGCACTCACATTAGATTCCAGACTTTCAGAATCCAATCGTAAAGCACGTACACCAATACGAATATTAGTTGTTTGCAACTCTGCTTGATTTAACAGCACTATGTTATCACGTAATAGAACATCAATATTTTGTAGTTGCAGTGAACGAGAAACAGGAGTATTTTGTAGTGGGTTATATACATTCATACCAATAAACCATAATACCAGAGCCGCCAATAAGGAAAGTATTTTCCATTGAATATCTCCAAATATTACGTTTAACAATTTTTTCAAGGTCAACCTCTCCTTTTGCCTCTAAATAGAGAAAACCTATATTTTACGGGCTCACCCCAAATTAACATATCACGTATTTTTGCCTCTACTACGCCGCTTGTAATTTCACCTCCAATAACAAGGGAAATAGTCCCTGTTTCCTCAGAAACAATAACCACACGCGCATCACTGGCTTCACTTATACCAAGAGCGGCGCGATGGCGTGTTCCCAAGGAAGGATCAACTGTTTCGGTTGTAAGAGGTAGTATACACATGGCTGCACTAATCCTATTTTCGCGGATGATAACCGCACCATCGTGTAAGGGTGTATTTTTCTCAAAAATATTTAACAATAATTGTGCAGAAACTTGGGCATCCATACGAATGCCCGCGCTTTCATGGTCGCTAATGTCAATATCTTGCTCCATAACAATTAATGCACCTGTTTTTGATTTAGACAGGATTCGCGTAGCTTTTATAATTTCATCAACTGTATGGGCAGAGGTGTGAATCTGCTGGTCCTCATCTCCTTTTAGACTAAACAGATACTGACCTCGTCCGATTTGCTCCAGTGCCTTACGTAGTTCTGGATGGAATAAAATTACTATAATTGTTAGGCTAACCCCAATAATATTACTTATAATCCACTGAACTACAACTAAATCCAGTATTTGCGCAAGAATTGCAATAACAAAAATAAAAGCAATCCCCTTGAGCAACACCCAAGCCTGTGTTTTTTTTATCCATTTTATAATTAGGTATAGAATTATTGCCACTATAAGTATATCCAGCAGTTGTGCTGGTCCTATGGCAGGCACTGTAAATACAGGCAAATCGGCAATTACAACCAGCCAGTCATTTAAAGCGTTGAGCATTTTCAATCCTCATCGTCATTATATTCTTCTGGAGGCGGTTCTTCCGCCCTAATGCGCTTAACTACACGTTGTGGTTTTGTCATGATTACTTTTGGCACAATTCGCACATGATAATAATTGTCGTCGTCTTGAAACTGTACAGATTCTGCTCGTTGGTAATCCAGCACGGCATCAAAGAATTGTACCAACAGCGCAATTACTGCACACAGTAGTGTACCCAAAATCACCATACCAATACTAGGACCTTCGCCGTCCATCATAGCGGATACAACAAAACCAAAAATAATCATTATAGAACCTAAACCAATAGCAATTTCCCTTGCATAGTCAATTGCTTGACGGCTAACAATATGCACAAGAATTGTCACCAATGCAAAAATAACAGCAGTGTAAATCCATGTATCTATTGCAGTTAGATTAACCATTACCGTAGAGTACAATTCAGAAAAAGCATCTGGTAACTCCATAATCATATCCACAAAATCGGCATCAGGATCAATCAATGTTGCCCCTGCGGGTGATGAAAGCCTATCAATAATGGGAATTTGTGCATTTATGAAGATTCCAAGTGTTACAGGAATAATAGCTGTTACTGGAAAGTATAAACCAACCAATAATGGCAAAAGATATGGCACATTAAAATGGAATGCCAGTATTGTAAATAAAATCAAAATAGATTCGCGAGGTGCCATTCTTGCATAAAACAAAAATACAAGCATAAGGAACAAAAACACTGCCAAAGCAACATCAATGTTTGCTGAATATTGTACAGTTATTGTTAAAATAATAAGAATCCAACTCATGCTCATAGGCATTATCGTGAATAATAATGCAAATAGCAAGTTTATTACAGAGGCTGGAAATTCTGGCATAAGTTCTTCTAAAGAACCATGCATATAACCTATTGAAGTTATTCTGGAAAACACAAACCAGCCTAAAAGAAACTTGAGTACAGGCAAAATGAAAGCCTCATAACGTTTAAAAAACTTTACAACTATTTCACGAATTACTAGTACTTGCTTCATAATTTCATTCGGAATCCTTCCTATTTATCCTCTGCCTATCTAATCTTACCAGTGCATCTGAAACGTCCGCTGTACTGGGACGCGAACGTCGTGGGAGAGGATTATCAATTTCTTCTTCAATGTCGTGAGAATGTCGTTGTCTACGCATATCAGGCATTTCATCTAATCCACCATCTTCCGACCCTTCAAACCTATGATGTGGGCGACGTGGTGGTTCTGATGGGAATTCAAAATCAAAATCATCATCAAGATTTCTTTTGCGTTCAGGTTTAAGTTCTGCAACAGGCTCTGGTTTGCGTCTTCTTACTGGTGGTTCCTCCAAATCCACAGGAGAGCGAGGAGGATGTTTGGGGCGCTCACGCTCCACTTCTTTCTTCTTTTCTATATTTTCAAGTTCGCGAACACGTTCTTTACCCCTTCTTGTTCGCTTTTCAAGCTGTTCATCTTCCGAACCGCGCCGAGAACGTTCCGCCGCTCTTTCCAAGTGCCTTAAATGTGCTTGATAGTCTTCAAGACGTTTTTGCACAAGGTAATATTCTCTTGTTCCTTGGATTGTTCCAATTAAGGAATACAGAACCAGTGCGGCAAGCGCAAACAGAATTGACTCCCTAAAATGTTCCAAACTAAGTTCAAAAACATCTGCTCCCTCCACGAAAATACGCATTGACCAATATATGATTAGTATGAAAACACACCCAAGACCAACTGCAAGCCTTGTGCCTAAGTTTTTCCGATATATAAAATCATGCCGAAAATAGTCATTGGCTGCACGGTCAGACGCGCCTTCGTGTTTGTCATAAAGTGCTAGTTTAGTCATGGTTATTATTTTTTGTGGATTAGCCATTTTGTTTACCTCCTAAAAAACAGTGTGCTGTAATGTTGTAACTTCACTACAAACTTTACAAAGCAATCTTATCATTATTGGCTATCAAAAGTCCAGACAAAATATTCTGGGCGAGTTTGAGGGCAACACGTCCTAATTTTGTTTTTTTGTTTGAAGGATTTTAGCCCCCGCCGTCGAATACTTGAAATAGAGGGGTATCATAACTTTTGCAACTGTTAGGATATGTTGACACTTAACGAGTGACAACACGCCCTCATAGCGGGATGAGGTGATATATTTGTTTGATTCAGATGAAGTAAAACGGGAAGTGCGAATAAGAAATGATATAGTTGATGTCATAACCCAATATGTCCCACTAAAACAGGTATCTGGGCGATATGTGGGAAACTGCCCGTTTCACAATGAAAAAACGCCCTCATTCTCCGTAAATAGAGATAAACAGTTTTTTCATTGTTTTGGCTGTGGTGTAGGAGGTGATGTATTTTCGTTTGTAATGCGTATTGAAAATATGGACTTCCCAGAAGCAGTAAAGTTTTTGGCAAGTAGGGTAAATTATCAATTGCCAGAAAAAAACATGAGTGTTTCTGCAAGAAAACTAGCCGCGAGCCGTGAGTCTACCGCCCAATTAAACCAACGTGCCGCCATATTTTATCATGAATATCTACATTCAGATAGTGAGGAGGCTGTTAAAGCACGGGAATATTTAGAACAACGTAGTATCAAACTTGTGCGAAAATTTGGCTTAGGTTTATCTCCACCCCATTGGGATGGATTATTAAAACATCTTTCGGATGTTTCACCGTCGGAGTTGGTGGAAGCTGGTCTTGTTAGTCAAAGCACAAAGGACAAAACGAGATACTACGATAGATTTCGTAATCGACTAATGTTTCCAATAATTGATACCAACAATAGGGTAGTTGGATTTGGTGGGCGCGCATTGGAGGCAGAAGACAACCCCAAATATATCAATTCACCTGAAACTAGCCTTTTTAAAAAAAGTGAATTGCTTTATGGCATAAACCTTGTCAAAAAATCGCGCCATAAGGAAATAATTGTTACAGAGGGTTATATGGATGTTTTGGCACTGTATCAAGCAGGATTTAAAAATGTTGTGGGTGTACTTGGCACTGCCCTTACTGAAAGCCATATACGATTGTTACGCAATATAAGTTGCGAATCTGTTTTATTATTTTTGGATAGCGACACTGCTGGGACAAAAGCAATCTTACGTGCTATACCTATACTAGTTGATGGTGGTATAAAGGTGCGTGTACTACAAATAGGTGCGGATGCAAAAGACCCTGATGAATATATAAAACTATTTGGAGCTAAAAAATTATCGCAATTAATAGAAAATGCAAAAAGCTATATATCATTTCAATTAAAACTGCTACATGAACAGTCTGACATGAACACCATAGATGGACGAGTTACGTTTGCTCAAGAATATGCAATAATTTTAGCAAAGTTGGAAAGCTCGATAGAAGTAGATGCCTATGTCACAGAAGGTTCTGAATTGAGTGGAATTGCAAAATCTGCAATCTATGCAGAAATTTCTAAAATCAAAGGTTCTGAACCAACTTCAACAAAAGTAGTAAAACCCAAAATTACAGTACTTGCAAATGAAAGAGGCTTAAATTCTGCGCAAAAAGGATTACTGTATTTGGTGCTAACCACCCCATCACTTGCTCATGCATTGTACAAGAGTAAGTATCTCGAGCCAGAACAAATGGGTAACGAAATATATTCACAACTTTTGAAAATAGCATTTGATAATGCTGCTAATGAGATTACTCCAGTGGATATTATTGCCCATTTTGAAACTCCTCAAGCACAAAGTATTGTAACAGAGATTTTTGCAACACAATTACCATCATATGAAAATAACAACGAGGCACTAAATGATATGGCAACTAAAATAAAAAGAGCATGGCTTGACAATCAAATCACTATAAACAAAGGCAATCAGAGTGAACTTAAAGAATTTGTTGAATACAAGAAAAATTTGACATCCTTGAATATAACTATGTGGGATGGTTAGAATAATAGCGACGCTGTGAGAGGAATGGTGCAGTTGAACTCCTTTGAAGATTCTTTGTTGATGAATCGACTACAGGAACTAGTAGACATTGGCAAAAAAAACAAAAACACCTTAGAACACAAAGAAATAATGGAACATCTTGGTGATATCGACCTAGACCCCGACCAAGTAGAAAAGGCATACGAATGGCTGGAAACTCAAGGTGTAGGGCTTTCTACAGGCTTAGATTCTGATTTAGAACCTGAAAAAGAAAAAGAAGTCGATTTAGCCGCCGTTGAAGGCGCAATTAATATTGATGACCATGTTCGCATGTATTTAAAAGAAATTGGAAAAGTACCACTATTAACAGGTGATGAAGAAATCCAATTAGCAAAACGCATGGAAGCAGGCGACGAATATGCAAAACAACGCCTAGCAGAGGCGAATTTGCGCCTGGTTGTAAGTATAGCAAAAAGATATGTGGGGCGTGGAATGCTCTTTTTGGACTTGATTCAAGAGGGCAATCTGGGTTTGATTAAGGCTGTAGAAAAATTTGATTACAAAAAAGGTTATAAATTCAGCACTTATGCTACATGGTGGATACGTCAAGCTATTACCCGTGCTATTGCAGACCAAGCGCGAACAATTCGTATTCCTGTTCATATGGTGGAAACAATTAATAAATTAATTCGTGTGTCACGCCAGCTTTTACAAGAATTAGGGCGTGACCCTACACCAGACGAGCTTGCGAAGGAAATGCAAATGCCTGTCGAAAAAGTGCGCGAAATTCTAAAAATTGGACAAGAGCCTGTTTCTTTAGAAACTCCAATTGGAGAAGAAGAAGATAGCCATTTGGGTGATTTTATTCCTGACGATGAAATTACAGCACCAGCAGAAGCTGCGGCGTTTACTTTGCTGAAAGAACAGTTAATTGATGTATTAGACACTTTAACTGACAGGGAAGAAAAAGTTTTGCGTTTACGTTTTGGATTGGATGACGGACGCGCCCGCACTTTGGAAGAGGTGGGCAAAGAATTTAGTGTAACTCGTGAAAGAATCCGCCAAATTGAAGCGAAAGCATTACGCAAATTACGCCATCCTAGTAGAAGTAAAAAACTCAAGGATTATTTGGATTAATGAAAATCCCTCGAAGGTTGTGCGGAATATTACGTATGGTAACTGCTTGCGATGTTTTGGCGGATATCGGCACAGACCATGCGTATCTTCCAATTGAGGCGGTGAGGACTGGAATTTGTAAAAAGGCTATTGCCTGTGATTTAAACTCTAGTCCTCTGAAAATAGCAGAGCGAAATATAAAAATGATGGAATATGAACAGCATATCGAAACACGTTTGGGCGATGGATTACAACCCCTCTCGCCCAATGAAGCCGATTGCATAGTAATCGCGGGCATTGGTGGAATTGAAATATGCAAAATTTTAAAAGTAGGTCATGATATAGCATTACAGGCGAACGAACTGGTATTACAGCCCCAGCGCGATTTTGAATCTGTCCGTCGGAATCTTCACATTTGGGGCTTTGAGATCGTAAAAGACACTGTTATTGCAGAGGATGGTCACTACTATATCATAATTAAGGCTGTACCTCATCCAAATCCTATTCTATGGACAGATAAGGAGTATTACCTTAGCAAATTACAGATGGCAAAAGGTGGGATTCTCTGGTATGAATACCTGATGAAAAAACGCGACAAAATAGCAGGGTACATAAACTCTGTGCGCGACGAAGAGCTTAGAAACCTAGAACAACAAAGAATAAATTGGATTACGGAAGAGGTTGAACGATGACCACAGCGGGATGGATAATTGAACAAATGGAGTCTTGGGCTGCATTAGATTTAGCAGAAGAATGGGATAATGTGGGGTTACTTGTTGGTGATGAATTGCAACCCGTTAAAAAAATTCTTATAGCCCTAGATTTAACAGATGATGTTTTGGAAGAAGCAATTACAAAGGATTGTGATTTTGTAATTTGCCATCATCCCCCGTTGTTTAATCCAGTTAACCGCATAGTTTCAACGGATTCAGTTGGGAGAAAAATCATTGGTTTAATATCAAATGGTATAGGGCTGTATTGCGCCCACACCAACCTTGATAAAGCCGTGGGTGGGGTGAATGATTGTCTAGCAAAAGCCTTATATTTTGAAGCAGATGGAGCTTTGATGGATTCCCTCCCTAATGCTCTTTTAGATAAAAAAGCGACTGTATCGTTTCCTGAAGAAAGTATAGCAGAGATTCATCCCCTGCAAAATGATGGGAGCTTTGAGAAGGATACAGTGCCTCCATTAAAATCCAATGTTGGTTTTGGACGAATTGTTCATTGTAGCGAGCCAATTAGATTAATCGAATTGGTTGAACATGTGAAAAAATCTCTTAATCTTCATGATATTCGTTATGCTGGTGACGCTGATACTCTTATAACTACTGTGGGCTTGTGTGCTGGCTCTGCTTCAGAACCACGATTTCTGGAAGCGGCAAAGAAAAAAGGTTGTCAAGTATATATCACGGGTGATTTGCGTTATCATATTGTGCAAGGCGCATTAGACATGGGATTATCTCTAATTGATGTCACACATTATAGTGGTGAAGTTTTAGTTATTCCTGCCATTGTGGAATACTTGCGCAAAAAAGCCAAAGAATCTAACATTGAACTACTTGTTTATGAAAGCTCTGTTGATGGTCAGGTGTTTAAGACCTTTTAAGGAGAATCTAAAGGCATTGCAGGTCAAGTTCGCAATGATGGCACTTCAAAAGCAATTTGAATGCCATTGTAAAAATAATGTGTTTATTCCAGCAGTACTCTAGTATTTAAAACTTCATTTTGTCCAAAATATTATCGTAAGCACAAGCCAACAGCAACACGGCAGTGCTTACGATTTTTCAAATGCATTTATATGTGCAATTTAGGGGAGGACAATATAAATGAACGTGAAACGTATACTGGTTGTCGGTGCTGTCGCGGGGATGTTAGCTGTAACGGGGTGCTCCAGCAATCTGCCCGAAAACAATCAAGGCAACCGAAATGGTCAGCGTGTAGTTGACTCTGTAAACCGCAGAGGCGACACTTACAACGACTTTAATGCATATGACCGTGATGGCGGAGATTACTCTACACGTGTCAACAGAGGATTTTTACGCCGTTCAAATCGTGAAGGTGGGCGCGTTACAAGAGCTATGAGACGCGAAACGTCTAGGCTTGAACGTGGCACAAGAGCTTTAGGGAATGGTGCTACAGAGTTGGGGCGTGAAACAGAACGTACAGTCAGACGTGCCACAAACAATAGACCAGAGCATACTTTTCGCTATAATCAAAATGCAGGCACTACTACCCGTGGGTTAAATAACAATACTTCTACTAATTTTAATGCTTATGACCAAGGGTGGAATGCAGATTGCTGTGATATCACAGGCAACACGGCTGTGACACGCAATTCAACAATTCGTAATACAGTACCAACACGTAATTCAACTATCCAAAATACAGTACCAACGCGTAACTTGACTATCCAAAATACAGTGCCAACACGTAATTCGACTATTCAAAATACAGTACCAACACGCAATTCGACCATACAAAACACTGTACCAACACGTAACTCGACTATCCAAAACACTGTGCCAACACGTAATTCGACTATTCAAAATACAGTACCAACACGCAATTCGACCATACAAAACACTGTACCAACACGTAACTCGACTATCCAAAACACTGTGCCAACACGTAACTCGATTATCCAAAATACAGTGCCAACGCGTAACTCGACTATCCAAAACACCGTACCGACACGTAACACAATTATTCGCAACACAGTACCAACACGTAATACAGCAATCCAAGCTACAGTACCAGCAAGTAATTCAATATCAAATGCAACACCAGCACCATCAGAAACACCAAAACCAGCACCAAAATCGCATAAAACCAGAGCTGTAGCAACTACTGCCACAGCTCCCACAAGAACACCAAAAGCTCCAGAGGTAAAACCTCAAACACCACAGGCAACAACTCAAGCATCAACGGAAACATTTGGGGCTAATGTTACACGCGCACAAGCAATGCCAACGGGTACAGTAACACGTAGTTTTAGTACCAACGCCATGTATCCACACCCGTATGCCCCAGGCGCACCAACGGCACGCCTTTTAACTTGGCCACAATCTGCATTATCCGCTCCGTTGGGTGTGCCTAATGAAGCAGAAATGACGCAAATTCTTGAAAGCCGTAATGCAAGCATTCAAAAAAATGCTTTAAACCTCACTCCTGAAACAAATGTTAGAAGACTTGCTCCAGTTGAACATTCTGTGAGTGATATACCAGTAGCAGTGCTTGTTCCAAGTAAAGACCCTGGTGTAACTCTCGAAGAAGCTCTTAATCGTGCAGAACGTAGGGCTTTAAGGCGTAATCATACCAACCCAGGTCAACAAACACCAGCGGAATCACCTGCACCAACTTCTTTTGAAGATAGTGAATTTGATGAAGTAGACAACGAATTTAACAATACGTCAGATAATAGCAATAATGAAACCTTTACAAATGATAGTTATTTCAATAACCAACAAAATACTACGCCCGAAAATCCAGCACCAAACATTCCTGTTAAACCAAGTGCGGAACGTACAATGAAATAACTGAACTGTGATATGAAATAATATAAATTCTAGGGGATTCGCCCCAATCATACAGGAAATAAATAGGAAGGGCTGGTGCAAAACCATGAAAATGGTAGGCATCAGCCCTTTTTACATCTATTTTACACTCTTTTTCTCAAATGGTTTAAACACAATACCAGCTAAGCCCCCTATAAGCACAACTATCATAGATAATGTTCCATATCCAAAAAAATCTAAAGCAATCATTAGTGCAACGGCAAGTATAAAAAGTACGATTCCAAAGATATCTTTGATTCCTTTTTTCCATGTTTGAATTACAGCTTCAATAAGCAAACATAGTACAGCAATTTGCATCCCATTAAAAGCATAACGAACTAGTTGGAATTCTATAAAAAAGTCGAAAAACACAGCAATAAGCAAAGATATTGCCACCAGAGGGAATGCCACTCCAAAACCTGCGCAAGTCGCGCCCACACCCTTTTTATACCTATAACCCAACAAAGCAGAGGTTTTTACCACACCTAAACCTGGTAAACATTGAGAAATTGCAAAATAGTCCATGATTTCTTCCTTTGTTACCCATTTACGGCGTACAGCCATTTCCTTATTCAAAAGCGGTAACATGTTATAGCCTGCCCCAAACGTTAATGCCCCCACCTTTGCGAAAGCAAAAAATATTTCTGAGCGAGATATATTTGGCGTGAGTTCGGTGCGTAACGATTCATATTCTGGCACTGATTTTAATCTGTGATATTTTACATCCATTTCAAATGCATCGGCATGTTCTTTAATCAACCAATTCCCAAAATAATCAGGGCTATCCATTTCCTCGGGCTCTGCTACTGAAAAAAATTGTGGAAACACAGGTAAAGTTTCTATACGAAAAAAATAACAAACAGCGGGCGTATTGTTAATAACACAAACAGTGTCTTTCTTCTGCTTTCTAAAATGGTTATATACGTTTTTGATTGAGAAATCTAAAAAGTCTATATAGTGACTTCCAGCAAGCACAACAATCTCTTCCGATATTTCACGCGCATAAATAGCAAAGCATAAATCACCAACAAGTCCAAGTCTATCATCAACAGAAATACTTCCATTGTTAAGTAGTGTAATGGGTGTTTTTACGTTTAGATTCTTTTTCCATTCCGCAAAATCGGAAAAGAAACGCTGGTTTGTTACTATTATAATTTCTGTTACCTTTATTTCTTCAAGTTGTTTGACTGCATAATCAATAATCAAATTCCCGCCCAGAGGTAATAATGCCTGTGATTGGTTACGGGTTAATGGGTACATTTTTGTAGCGTACCCTGCCGCCAAAATAATTGCTTTCATGAGTAAATCCCCCAAACCCCAAAAATAATCCCAACAATTGCTGCTGTGGCAATCATCATAAGAGGCGTAAATCGCTCAAATTTTCTGTTTGCAACAAACAAAACAATTAATAAAATCAAAGGAGGTAAAATTCTTGAAACAGATTGTAATGATATGCCAATATACATATTAGCAAATGACATCCTTGCAATTTGTAATGTTGCTACTGCAATAAGAGCGACTATCACAGGGCGCAATCCATAAAAAGTATATTGTACAAATCTGTTCGTGCTAAAAACACGCAAAAATTTCACCAAGATAAATATACTAGTTACCCCCGTTGTAACAAGCCCCATAGTCGCAATCAATGAGCCTAGAAACCCTGCGGCTTGATATCCTGCATACATTGACATTCTTAATGCAATCGGACCTGGTGCAACTTCTGAAATAGCAATCATGTTTGAAAAAATTTCCTCTGTAAACCAATCATGCCTTTCAGTCATGCCAACAAGAAAAGGTATTGCAGTATGTGCACCACCTATAGCAAACAAACCAAGTAGAAAAAATTCCCAATAAAGTGTTAGATATATCATGTTATTTGCACAACTCCGATGTATTAATTTTTAATGTTAGTGTATATGAGATGAGAGGGGGTTGTATAATCACACAATATATTACTACAATCAAACAACTTATACTAGAGCAGAAATTATTAAGCGAGATATATACAAAAAAACAGAGCTTTCGCTCTGTTTTTTTCAACATTACACAAGTTGTAACTCTTTGACTTTGGTTTCTATTTGGGCTCTGTTAATATTACGCTGTGCCGCACTCAGCATTAACTTAATCCTGTTTAATTGATTCACTTCACTTGCACCAGGGTCATAATCCACTGCCACGATGTTTGCATCAGGATACTCACTATGCAATTTTTTAATTATACCCTTTCCTGTAACATGGTTTGGTAAACACGCAAAAGGTTGTGTACATATGATATTTGGTACGCCTTGATGTATTAACTCTATCATCTCGGCAGTTAAAAACCAGCCTTCACCCGTCATATTACCAAGTGAAACAATGGGTTTTGCCAACTCTGCCAATTTGTCAATAGGGACAGGAGAGGTAAATCTTTGGCTTTTATCCAAAGCCTTGCGCATATGCCTACGATACATTTCAATAGAGCGTATTGCAAAATTTCCAGCAAACTTTGCCTTTTTTGAACCACCAAGATAATCTGCCTTAAAATTCGCATTAAATGAAGAATACAAAATAAAATCAAGCAGATCAGGTACAACCGCTTCCGCGCCTTCATTTTCCAAAAGTGTGATAATATCATTATTTGCAGTTGGATGATACTTTACTAGAATTTCACCAACAACACCCACACGAGGAATAGTAATATCTTTTAATGGCATAGAATCAAAATCTTTAATTATGCCATAGATATTCTTTTTGAACTGCCAATGGATACCATTTTTCACTGATTCCTTGCAAATGGCATTCCATTTTTCATAAAGTGCGTTAGCTTGCCCCACCTCAACTTCATAAGGACGAGTGCGATACAACACCCGTGACAGTAAGTCACCATATATTAGGGATTGTAAAGCCTTGTTAATCATTGGCATTTTAAAAGACAACCCAGGGTTTTTTTCAAGTCCCATTGCACTAAGAGAAACAACAGGAATATGATCCATGCCCGCTTTAGCTAATGCTTTACGGATAAAACCAATATAATTTGATGCTCTACAACCGCCCCCTGTTTGGGTCATAAAAACAGAAACATTATTTAAATCATACTCACCAGAAAGTAAGGCATTAAGCACTTGCCCTACAACTATCAGCGCAGGATAACATGCATCATTGTTTACGTATTTTAGTCCTATGTCAACACAATTTTTATCAATAGCAGGCATTATAACAAGATTGTACCCACTTGCCTTGAAAGCCTCTTGTAGAATATCAAAAGGTATGGGTGCCATTTGTGGGCAGATGATTGTATGTTTGTCACGCATTTCTTTTGTAAAGACAACACGTTGCTTACGCGGCATGGCTTTTTGTAACAGCAATCCACGTTCACGTCTTACAGATATTGCGGCAAACAAAGAACGTATACGAATTCGCGCCGAACCAAGATTTGAAACTTCATCAATTTTTAATAAAGTAAAAATCTTGCCCGTTGCTTCAAGAATTTCTTGTACCTCATCTGATGTTACAGCATCCAAACCACATCCAAATGAATTCAATTGAATAAGTTCAATGTCAATACGATTACGTACCCAGTAAGCCGCCGAATACACACGAGAGTGATATGCCCATTGGTCACGCACACCCAGAGGACGCTCGACCTTGCCTAAATGCACAACAGTATCCTCACTAAGGACTGGAATGCCATAAGAGGCGATTAATTCAGGAATACCATGATTAATTTCTGGGTCGATGTGATAAGGTCTACCAGCCAAAATCACCGCACCCAAAGCATTGGCTTCGCAATATTCTATAGCTTCATCACCCATACGTTGTAAATCTAACCTATAGTTTTCTTGCTCTTTTAAAGCCTTTGTTAATGCTATTTTAATTTCCTTAACTGGAACTTCTGGAAACTCCGCTCTTAGCACTTTTTCCATGCTTTTGGGGTCATTTAAGTTAAGAAATGGATTGTGAAAACGTATATTCTCTATTTCTTCCATATTGTTTTTTATATTTTCTGGATATGATGTAACAATTGGGCAGTTAAAATGTTGGTCTGCACCCTCTACAAGACATTTCTCATATGGAATACTGGGATAAAAAATATAATCTACACCATCATTAATCAAAGCCATAATATGCCCATGGACTAATTTAGCAGGGTAACATTCTGATTCACTGGGTATGGACTCAATGCCTAATTCATAGATTGCCCTTGATGAACGAGGTGATAAAACAACACGATAACCCAATTCTGTAAAGAATGTAAACCATAGAGGATAATTTTCATACATATTTAAAACACGAGGGATACCAACAACTCCGCGTGGTGCTTTGTTTGCCTCAAGTGAAGTGTAGTTAAACACACGCTCATATTTTTTGGCATACAAATTGGGAACATTAGAAATCGCATTGGTTTTACCAGAACCACGTTCGCAGCGATTACCAGAAATAAATCGTTTTTCTTTTTTTAATGGGGGGTCGGCCCCCAAACCCCCGTTACTACAATGCGAATGAATCGCGCTTCCGTTTTCTTCGGAAAGCGACGTAATCGCTTTTTTATCATCTTGTGTCTTAAAACGATTAATGGTAAGCAAACAATTATTTTCACAAGCAGAGCAACGGCTATGGCTTGATTTTATTTCTAAAAGTCCCAAATCTTCTTTGTTTAACAAAGTTGTAATCATCCAAGAACGATATCGTTCTTTTGCCAATAACGCCGCACCAAATGCACCCATAAGCCCTGCAATATCTGGGCGAATAGCTTCACGTTCGCTCACTAGTTCAAAGGCGCGTAAAACTGCCTCATTATAGAAAGTACCACCCTGTACAACAATGTTTTCACCCATTTTTGTCGGGTCTGTGATTTTTATTACCTTTTGCAAGGCGTTTTTAATAACAGAATATGCCAGACCCGCGGAAATATCTGCAACACTCGCGCCTTCTTTTTGGGCTTGCTTAACACGAGAATTCATAAATACCGTACAACGAGAACCCAAATCAACAGGGTTTTCTGCGAATAAGGATTGCTCTGCAAATGTTGTAATTGGTAAATCCAATGAACGTGCAAAAGTTTCCAAGAAAGAGCCACAACCAGCAGAACAGGCTTCATTAAGTAGCACAGAATCTATAATACCATTTCTTATGCGTAAGCATTTCATATCCTGCCCACCAATATCTAATATAAAATCAACTGATGGATTAAAAAATGCCGCCGCTCTATAATGTGCAACTGTTTCAACTTCTCCAAAATCTGCCCCTAAAGCTGTTTGCATAAGCCCTTCACCATACCCTGTTACACAGGAATAGCATAAATTAGCAGTATCAGGGAGTATTTCATATATTTCTTTTAATGCCTTCCGTGCTACATCCAATGGGCTGCCCTCATTACTTTCATAGAAAGTATGAAGCACTTGCCCATCTTCGCCAATAACAACAGCCTTTGTGGTGGTAGAGCCTGCATCAAGCCCAAAAAAACAATTTCCTGAATATGTGGCAAGCTCTCCGCGAGGTACAGTTTGTTTATTATGACGTTCTTGGAAAATTGTGTAATTTTTCTTTGTTGTGAATAATGGTTCAAGTCGCGCGATTTCAAAAGGTAATTCTTGTTGCGCTTGCAAATTATTAATCAGAGTTGTAATTACCATTAAAGAGCCTTCTTGTTCTGCTCGTATTGCGGCACCAAGTGCTGCAAATAAATGCGAATCTTCTGGCACTATAATTTGCTCGTCTGTAAGATTTAACACATCAACAAATCGCGCTCGCAATTCAGAGAGAAAATGCAACGGTCCCCCCAAGAATGCAATATTTCCGCGAATAGGCTTACCACATGCCAAACCACTAATTACTTGGCTAACAATCGCCTGAAATATTGAAGCTGCTAAATCTGCACGGGAAGTTCCCTCATTGATTAGTGGCTGAAGGTCAGATTTTGCAAATACCCCACAACGCGCCGCAATTGGATATATAACCTTGTGGGATTTTGCCAATTCGTTTAGCCCTGTTGCATCGGTATCCAAAAGAGTCGCCATTTGGTCAACAAAAGAGCCTGTCCCACCTGCACAAATGCCATTCATACGTTGCTCTATTGTGTTGGTGAAGTAGATAATTTTTGCATCTTCTCCTCCAATTTCAATCGCAACATCTGTGTGGGGTGCAAATTTTGATATTGAGTCAGACACAGCAATAACTTCCTGCACAAAGGGTACACCCACCCAATTTGCTAAACTCAAACCACCAGAACCTGTTATCATTGCTTTAAAACTAAACTCGCCCAATTCGCCTTGGGCTTCCATAACAAGTGATAGTAATGTTTCCTTTATATTAGAATGATGACGGCGATAACGCCGAAACACGCACACATTATTGTTGTCAGTGACAATTAATTTAATTGTTGTTGAACCAATGTCAATCCCCAACCCATATGTAGTCACTAAATCCCCTCCTGAACTTATGAATATAGTGTTTTAGATTGAAAATACTTTGTTAGACAAAAGATATTGTATCTTATTTCGTTCAATTTTAAAAGCGGAAACATTATCTTTACATTAATCTTAAAATGTCCTTAATGATTATCATATAATTGTTCTTTTCTCTTGTCAAACATATAAAATTTCTGTACAATAGATATAATAGACGATAATGAGGGAGGGGGGAAATAGTTTGGTTAATGTAGCTTCTTTATCTAATGAAATTATGTCAGGTATACTTGATAGAATTCCTAATGCACGTGTTATGCACCAGAGAATAATGAATCAACAAACTACCCAAACGCCATCACAAGCAATTGTTTCTGAAACTTCTGAAAGAACAATTGCACAAAGACAACAAACCACAACAACCAACATTGGTACATCAAACAATCCTGTATCATTTAATGCGATTTTGGATTATATTGCTAACAGTGGGCAGGTTGATAATGATGTTTTGCGCAAGGCAATTGAAGCGGAAATAGATTTAGCCGCAACACGTCATAATTTAGACCCTAGTTTAGTCCGTGCAGTGGTTCGTGCAGAGAGCAATTACCGCCACGATGTAGTTTCTCGTGCTGGTGCAATGGGTTTAATGCAATTAATGCCAGGTACGGCTGAATTTTTGGGAGTGGAAGACCCTTTTGACATTCGCCAAAACATTGATGGCGGAACAAGATATTTGCGCATGTTGCTGGATATGTTTGACAATGATTTAACTCTTGCTCTTGCGGCATATAATGCAGGACAGGGTAATGTTAGGCGACATGGAGGGGTACCTCCATTCCAAGAAACTATAAACTATATTCCACGAGTTAAACAATTTATGGAAGAATACATGCTTGCAAGTTATAAAACAGCTTTAGAAGATTCAAGATTTTAATTATGTAATGAACACCATATAATTCCTCCATCATATTATAGCATGACAGAGGAATTATATGGCTTATTGCTATTAAATAGGCTTTTTTCTCTATTACAAGAAATCACAAAAAATAATATCTTGACAATCTCTTCTTATCCGTATATACTAACGCTTGTTAATACTTCTGTAAAAGCCCCTGTGGCGGAATTGGCAGACGCACCAGATTTAGGTTCTGGCGGGAGACCGTGGAGGTTCAAGTCCTCTCGGGGGCATTTGACGTTTAAAATGCGAATTTCTTACTAATCATTTAATTGATTAATAGGGCGTTCGCATTTTTGTTTATATGTATGCTGATGGGGATAATGCTATTTATCCCCGCCAACTAAAACGAAACAATTATCGTGAAAAGTTCAAGTGAACATTACCACTAGAAGTATTTGCAATAATATTAGTGTCACCATTTCCACTTGAAAAAGTTCGACCATCTCGACGACTTCCTTCTGTACGAATAGTTCCAGAACCTACATTCACATTATAATTAAAGTGACTAACGGATGCGCTTGTATTAAATCGTACTGTGCCAGAGTTTGCCCGTAAAGTAATTTGATATCCACCTGTAGAAGTTCTACTATTATCATTTACATGAATATTTCCTGAGGAAGATACAGCAGAAAAATTTCCTTCAAGAGCTGTATCTACACGAATCGTACCACTTGTAGATTGAAAACTTCCATGTGTTAGTCTATCACCATTAAAATGAATATTTCCACTGCCAGACTGTGCAGAAAAATTCTCATCAACAGTGGCGTTTACACGAATTGTACCACTTGTAGACCTAAAATATCCACTTGGAAGCCTATCACCATCAAAATGAATATTTCCACTGCTAGACTGTGCAAAAAAATTCTCATCAACAGTAGCGTTTACACGAATTGTACCACTTGTAGACCTGAAATATCCACTTGGAAGCCTATCACCATTAAAATGAATATTTCCACTGCTAGACTGTGCAGAAAAACCCCCTTGAACAGTAGTATCATTTACACGAATTGTTCCAGATGTAGAACGTAAGCCTCCATCTATAATAGTACCACCATTAACATGAATATTCCCGCTGCTGCTATTAACAGTTAATACAGATAAAGTACTCTCGTTGTTAATACGAATCGTGCCACTGGTAGTATTTACATTAAGATACTGCACAGAGCTAGGCATATAAACCCGTATAGCTCCTCCAAAAGATACGCGTCCACCAATGTTGTACTGTAGATAACGCACTCTGTCGCCCTCTCTAAAATTATTACCAGTAGCGAGGTTCATATCAGTTGAAATAAGTGGTCTCCCGCTTACATATGAAATTCCAAAAGCTCCCCCAAAATCCATAAGACTCAAGTTTGTAGAATTTCTAAATCCTATTATATCAGCACCACCAATTCCAGTTGGCGAAATAACTACAACGCCATCTATTTCGGTAACATTAAGGTCTATATCCTCAGCACCAGTTACTGAAAGCGTGGGGTTTGATGTAGGCACTATAGTAACAGTACGAAAACGCGCATCATTTACTATTACAGTATGAACTGTACTATTGCTTTCAAAATGAGGGTTATTATTGACTATCCTTTCTGCGGCAGAAAAACTTTCTATTCGCAACCCTCTATCAAAATGTATACGCCCACCCCGTGAACCTGTAGCGAATCCTCCCAAAATAAGCAATGCCCCCAATATGATTAAAACAATTGATAACCTAATCCAAGGGCGTTTTGGTTTACTTGTGCTTATAGGCTTATCAATGCCACTGTCACCACCATCATTATTATACTGCCTGATATCGTCCATCGCTTTTTGCCCTCCTTCTAATACTTCTGCTAATTGCTTTTGCAAGTGCGCCAAAACCACTCATTGAAAACAACAGGAATTTTCCCATTAAAATCCCAAGACCTGTTAATAATACCCCTGTGCCTACCACAACAAGCCCAAAGCTAAATTCTTGCACAAGCACAAATGGTGAAAGTATCATACTTACAATACCTGCCCCAAAAAAACTTATACTTAATGCACCAAAGGTGATTACAAATGTACCCAAAAATATAAATAACATAAATGGTATAAGTGCCATTACAATTATAAAGGGCAACCCAAAAGGCAGTGCAAACAATGCTAGAATAATCATCCATGCGGCTCTAATTCCACCACCGCCAGATTTCAAACGTCTCCAGAAGCCACCACCTTCTGCACGCCCTAAATCAACACCTTTTTCAACATGGTCTGCAAGGATAATTGCGGCAACCTCCCCTGGAGAGCCCAATTGTGCAATTGCAGTTCGCTCGTCGTCTGCATCACTAAGATATCCTTCGTAATACTCCAGCGCGTCGCGTCTTTCATTTTTAGGAAGCACACGCAATTTATACCCAAGTTGTGATAAAAATTCGTCTTTTGTTAAACCTAAATTCGTCATTAATTACTTCTCCCTTCAGCGGACTGTAATATATTGTCCACCCTCTGTTTAAATTCTAACCAGTCATTTGTACAATCCTCATACTTAGCCAACCCTTTAGGCGTTATCTGATAGTATCGCCTGTTTCGCCCATTATGAGGCACATCATACGCGATTAAACAATCATCCGTTTGCAGTCGCTTCATAACAGGATATAAAGTAGATTCTGAAACGCCAAGCAGGGTTTTCATTTGTTGTGTAAGAACATATCCATAGGTATCTTCTTTAACCAATATAGAAAGTACACAACAATCCAACAATATACCACTTGCTTGAATTGGCAATGTTCATCCCTCCAATCTAATCTCATGCAATATTATATCTCGTATAATATTACGTGTCAATAGATCGTTAGTCTGAAATGTTTACAAAAAAATTTATCTAATGAATTCCCCAAGCTCCAGTAATAGTACAAGTTATATTTTGCATAGTCTATTTCAACTATAATTTGATATAGCAGTTTGGAGCGTTAAAATGGATTTGACACCAAAAATACTTGAATGGAAAAAATTACGCCTTGAGCTGGGTGAAATACAGGCAGCAATTGACGTTATAGAAGATACAATTAAAGCAGAAATGATATCATTGGATGTACATGAATTGGTTGTCGATATATTTAAAGTACGTTGGACTCCAGTTACAACAACACGTATAGACACAAAAGCTCTTAAAAATGAATTACCTGATGTTGCTATACGTTATAGTAAAACAACGGAAAGTCGCCGTTTTACTATAACATAAAAAAAACGACCACTTGGAATAATGAGTGGTCGTTTTTTTATTTAATTTATAATATATGATGGCAAGATACCCTAAATAAACAACTTACTTATATCTGAAATACATTTTTGCATTGTCGCATATTCACCATTTCTGGCAAGCATTCTTTTATATATACCAATAATGTCATGAAGAACAGGAGTTCTATCCGCCTTGTTAAAGCGTTCCACTTTAAGAAAATTAACCATACCTGAATATTCTTTAAAGTAGGGTTCATTTCTATATGATTCATCACCCGTTCCAGATAAATATTCGTCAATAACCTGAATGGCGCTTTCTAATAATACGTTAAAAGCCTCTCTATTACAGTGTGCGTGTGCAAATGCGATGATACATTCAGAGTAAAAACGCTTTTCATTGTAAAGTTTAATGCTTAAATTTTCATCCAGTTTTGAGATTGTAATTAGATGCTTTAATAACTCAATAAATACCATAAAAAATAAATATCTTGAGTTTTTTCGCGATTGTTCTGCTTTGTTACCAAATTTAAATTGTGTAGCTGCTTCACTAAGTAGATATGCCGCATACAAATCTGTTGCACCAAAATCCTTGTCGGTTACGATTTCTTTAAACATAGTACCATCAGGTGCGAAGGGTGTATTACTGCGAAACGCCATAGAGGGTTCACCATACCAGCCAGCGGAATATACCTTTATCATGTCGAAGCAATTAGTATATTTCGTAAAAAATGGTTTTGTAGCAGGTTTTTGCTTTTGAAGGGCTTGCTGTGCATCCCATCCACCGCGTTGAATTTCAAAATATATTCCGTATTTTTGGGTTATTTGCTTAGCCCACCCTCTAAAATCGTCTTCCAATGCAAGAAAATCTTTGGCACTAACAGAATTTTGACTGTTTGTATAACGAGTGGTTTCCGTTAAAAGTTCTTCGCCATGCTCTCCGACTTTAACAATTTTTACTACAACAATACCTTTGTCAAGGTTTGATTTATATTTTTCTAAAGCAGTATTTTTTCCAGACCCTCCACTATCAAGTTTTGTGCTAAGTACAGTCCAAATGGTTTTTGTTGTTTGGCAACCATTTACAATATAGGGTTCTGTTAATGACAATTCTCCATATACATAGCGAAAATCTGTAACAACAATTGTAATGCCATTATTATACAATCCAAATCTTTCAGGCATAATATTTAATGTTTCAGCAATACCTTTATTAACTTTTCGCCGACTGCCAAGGTATTTACGAACATTTTTCTCATAAATTAAATCTAAATCTCCAAATACATTCTTGTACTTTTTTAAAAAGTAGAATAAATCAGTAAGTTTTACCGAGCCAACAAGTAATTCATCAGTTTGAGAAAATTGACCTGACATTTTAAACCAAACTTGAGGTTTGTCCTTCTCATTGCTGTTTAGTAAACTCTGATAAATTGTATCAATACATATAGTTTCTACATCAAATATCGCACCAATTTTTTGCCGCCCTAATATTTTTATATCATCTAAAATCTTTTTTTCAGCTTCACTTAACATATCATTAGTTGCAAAAACTAAAATTAGCTTATCTTGACTCGATGAATTTTCAATAAAATTACTAATTTTTGCAACAACTTCTGTAGAGAGGGAATTTAATCTAGTTCTATTGCCTGTTAATGTATCAAATAATTTTGTGGCCTCCATAAATAAACTGCTTGCGCCTTGAAATGCCGTGCCATATTTGCTTTGCACAACATACCAGGTATCACCAATTGTTTGCTCATCTCCTGCTTGTAAAAAAGCCACATCTATACCACCATCACAAGAACCATCACAGTAAATTATTTCATCAGAATAGTTATCAAGCCCAAGCCATTGGGTAAGTAGTTTATGTGAAAATCTATTTCCAAGTTCAGTTGTTGAAGGATTACCTTCAACTATATCATTAAGCCACTCACGTTTAAATTCATCAAGAGAAACCATAATCCGCACCTTCTTTTAAATATTGTGTCGTATACGCCAATTATAGCATAAATATTGCTTTTTGTTCACGCATTGTTTCGTTTTTTCTTGATTTTATAACAATAGTTGGTATAATGAGTTATGGATGTTGGTGGTTTATTTTTTTAAGAGGAGTGACTCGAATCGAATGGAGCGGATTGATTTTTCATACGAGAATACGTATGAATTCGAACAAGAAGTTGGTAACCCCTATAATGGTGATGAAGTCGAAATCATTGTTGGTGATGTAACATTCTATGCAGACGCAGAATGGAACGAATCATTGGAATGGTATGAAATTACATTTATTAATTGGACAGAAACATCTGGTCGATTTAGCACAGATGGGGACGCACCTGGTGGATATGACTTAGAATGGAAATTCATGCAAGATTTTAGAGAATATTTAATAAGTCAGGGTGTAGACAGAGATGATATTGAATACTATGAGGAGTGACTTTTGAAGTTAATGATTAAAACAAAAACGCTCCTGTTCCACATAATACATAAATAAGGGAACAAGTGCGTTTTTTGTTTTCATATTAAAATACTCAACTACTCATTTACACGCAAAGGATTTACCTTTACACCTGGTCCCATGGTGCTGGCAAGGGTGATACTTTTAAGATACGTGCCTTTTGCGGCAGAAGGTTTTGCTTTAATTACGGCAGACATGAGAGTTGCAAAGTTATCTGTTAATTTTTCTGTGCCAAAGGACACTTTACCAATGGGTACATGAATAATATTTGTTTTGTCCAAACGATATTCAATTTTACCAGCTTTAATGTCTGAAATTGCTTTTGTAACATCAGCAGTAACAGTACCAGCTTTTGGGTTAGGCATAAGTCCTTTGGGACCTAGTATTTTACCAATACGCCCAACCACTGCCATCATGTCAGGGGTTGCAACTACCATATCAAACTCAAACCAGTTTTCATTTTGTATTTTTGCAATCATTTCTTCCGCGCCTACATAGTTAGCACCAGCGGCTTCTGCTTCTTTTGCTTTATCGCCTTTTGCAAAAACTAAAATACGCACTTCGCGCCCTGTTCCATGAGGAAGAACAACTGCACCACGCACTTGTTGTTCTGCATGACGACCATCTACGCCCAAACGGATATGAGCTTCTACTGTTTCATCAAATTTTGCTACACTAGTTTTTTGAACCAGTTCAATAGCATCATTTACATCATAAAGGTTTTCTTTAGAAATTAATTTTGCTTTTTCAGTATACTTTTTTCCGCGTTTCATATTTTAGCCTCCCTTAGTCCTGCACAACAATGCCCATGCTACGTGCTGTTCCCGCAACCATGCTCATTGCTGTATCAATGTTTGCCGCATTAAGGTCTGGCATTTTTAACTCTGCTATTTTACGGACTTCGTCCTTAGAGATAGTTGCCACCTTCACTCCTGGCCCTGGCGCACCTGCTGCCTTATCCAGCTTACAGGCCTTCTTTAATAGAACAGCCGCTGGAGGGGTTTTAGTGATAAACGAAAAACTCTTGTCTTGATAAACAGTGACAACAACAGGAATTATCATACCAACGTCATTTTTTGTACGCTCGTTAAATTCCTTACAAAAGCCCATCATATTTAAACCATGTTGACCAAGAGCTGGCCCAACTGGTGGGGCAGGTGTAGCTTTTCCAGCTTCAATTTGTAATTTTACATAAGCTGTGATTTTCTTTGCCATAATTTCCTCCTAGTGGTGTTTTCGGAGCAAAAAATACTCCTCCCACTTGATTTACTCAAACAAATTACCTACATACGTTGTAATACATGATAATCAACCTCAACTTGAGTTTCCCGTCCAAAAACACTTAGTGTGAGTGTAATAGTCTTCTTTTGATGGTTGATTTCCTTAACATTACCCACAGAACCTTCAAATGGTCCTGTAATGATTTTGACAAGTTCCCCTAATTCTAAATCAAGTTTAAAATCAGGAACATCTATACCCATAGATATAATTTCCTCGTCGGTGAGTGGTACTGGTTTTGACGCTGGACCTACAAAACTGGTGACACCGCGGGTATTTCTTACGATATACCATGTATCATCAGTCATGACCATTTTTAACAACACATAACCTGGGTAAATTTTGCGCTGTACCATTTTTTTCTTGTTGTTCTTTACTTCCTCTGATTCCTGTATAGGCACAACTATACGGTCAAAGAGTTCTTGCATACCGCGATTTTCAACGATTTTCTCAATGTTAGCTTTTACCTTATTTTCATAACCTGAATAGGTATGCACTACATACCACCTTGACTCCTCGGGCATTTCGCTCCATTTTGAGTCTTCAAGCATGTTTTCACTCCTTTAGTCACATATAGTTTGCTTACAGTAAAAATTTTAATTGCCAACAAGATTTACAAATTGTCTAAACAATATTCCCAAGGCACCATCTGCAAGTGCGATATATGCCCCAAATATTAATGATACAAATATTACGGTAATGGTATGCTTCATTGTAGTTTGTCTTGATGGCCATACGATTTTGCGGAATTCTGAGCGGTAGGTTCTGGCAATGCTTCCTATACGACTGCCCCCGCCCTTAGATGAACCTGAACTTGATTCCACTTCCTCGTTTTTTACATCTTTGTTGTTTTCTTCACTCATAGGACACGCCCCTTTCGTTTGTATGCTAGAAAATTACATTTGCAATTTCCATCGCTCAATGGGGCTCTGCCCCAAGCCCCGTCACTACAGCGCAAATCAATCGCGCTCCCGTTTCCTTCGGAAAGTGTCGTAGCCACTTTTTTACCTAGTATGGGCGAACTTAGTTCGTCCTTATTTTGTTTCACGGTGTGCCGTATGTTTATTGCAAAACTTGCAATATTTTTTTGTTTCCATACGGTCTGGATGGTTTTTCTTTTCTTTCATGGTATTGTAGTTACGTTGCTTACAATCTTGGCAAGCTAAGGTAATTTTGGTACGCATGATATCCCTCACTTTCTGGATGTTGCACCATAAAAAAACATCCCTACGGATGTCAATTTAGATGTCAAGAGAAAGAATACCACAGTTTTAATAAGCATGTCAAATAATTGTTGCATTTCAAGGTAACATAATCTAAGATTGTAGAAAAGGAAGGGTGATTGGCATTGGACGAAATGAAACAACGCACTCTGGAGGGCTTTTACAAAACTTTTGGTGCAGAGGGGGATGAGCCACGTATTTTTTTCTCTCCAGGGCGAGTAAATTTGATTGGTGAACATATAGATTACAACGGTGGACTAGTTATGCCCTGTGCATTAAATTTAGGCACATACGCAGCCATTAGGCGTAGAAATGATGCAACTATTCGGCTAAAATCTGGTAATATCGAACCAAAAATCACAATAACTATGGGGGAGCTAGAGCATAACCCAACACATCTATGGGCAAATTACCCAAAAGCTGTTGTTGCCTTGCTGGTTGAAGCAAAATACAGTTTACGTGGTTTCGACATGTATTTTTTAGGTGATTTACCTAATGGAGCTGGATTATCTTCATCAGCAAGCATTACTACCCTTACAGCATTGGCACTTGATTCAATGTTTAACCTTGGCATTCCCCCCATCGAACGTGTGAAATTATGCCAACGCGCGGAGACAATAAATGGTGTAAATTGCGGGGTCATGGACTTTTTTGCATGTACAATGGGCAAGAAAGACCATGCCATTTTGCTTGATTGTGCAAAAATGAAATACAGCTATATCCCATTAAATTTAGGCGATTATCGCCTAGTACTTGCAAATACTAATCATCGACGCGAATTAATGTCATCCATGTACAATACGCGCCGAGAAGAATGCGAACAAGCGTTGGAGGATTTACAAAAGGTTTGTAATATATCAAATTTATGTGAATTATCGGTTGCAGAATTTGAAAGACATTCACATGTAATTCGAAATGATGTTATTCGTTGGCGTGCTATGCATGTTGTAAACGAAAATGAACGTGTTAAAGCGGCGGCAAAAGCCTTGTCTTCTCCTCATGGATTACGTGACGAAATGATTCACATTATGATGGCTTCCCATTTGTCACTCAGAAATTCCTTTGAGGTGGTGGGCGTATTTTTAGACGAATTGGTTAAACCCGCATTCTTTTATGGAATTTTACCTGAAGAACCACCACCTTTGTTAGGCACGCGAATGACGGGTGCAGGTTTTGGAGGGTGTACGGTGAATATTGTACACAAAAACCATATAGAAGGTTTTATCAAACATGTAGGCTCACAATACAAAGAGCAAACGGGCATTATTGCAGATTTTTATGTTACACAAGTTGGTGATGGCGCACGGGAAGTTTAGAACCTGCGCTTAAAAATGAGGCTTTAGCTGGGCGTTAGAGGGGATATATGTATGAATGCTTGGGATTCTTGGAATTGGTTAGTTCAACATCATAGTACACATTTGAATTCAAAAGAGAAAGTAGTTCAAGAAGTGTGGAAAGATATTTTTCATGAAATATTTGGATATAGCAAGCTAAACAATGAAATTGAACCACATAGAAACATCCGCATAGGTTCATCTGAACGAGTTATAACAGACATAATTATTAGACTAAATAACTCTGACATTTTTGTGGTGGAAGTAAAGCAACATAACATGCCAAAAACGAAGGAAATGGAACTACAGTTATTTAGCTATCTAAAATTACTTCATCTTAGTATAGGCGTTTTAATTTGTGACAAAATTTATATATATGACTATGATTATTCCATTAATGACTCTAATCAAAGTTTTGTTACTATTGACTTTATTAAAGGTAATGAATTGGGTATTCAATTTGCTACAATAATGTCAAAAGAAACATTCGACAAGACTTTAATCAAGGAATTTATACAGACACAGAAAAGTAAGTTAAATCAGATGAATCTATTAAAACAAGAATTACGAGATAAAAATTTAATTATGTCATTAGTTGAAAATTATTTTGTCAACAAATATGATAGCAAAACCTACCAAGATGTGTTGGATACGATGGAGATAAATATCCAAGTTTTTGATAAATCAAAGGACTTTGTGGATGTTAATGTCAATCATCAACCCAAAGTTATGACTCAACAACCCCGTGTGGCGAAAGGAAATAACGAAAAAATAATCATGAATATTTTGCGAAATATCAAATGTAATGGATTATTAAATGAGGAGTTATTGAAAAAATTACAAAATATTGATTTTGCGAAAAAAATGTTTAAATTAAGGGGTACTAAATACCCTATCCTGTTTCTTGAAAAAAATTTCTATACTAAGTATACACAAGATGAACGAAGGAGATTTTACCAATCTACACTTGAGCATAATGGTGAGATTTATCTTGTAAGCAGTCAGTGGTTTCAGGATGGTATTAAATTATTCCAAGCATGGCATTGTAAAATGACTTCATCTTAACTGAAAATGGTTACATGTAAGCACTCCCATTTTCAAATGAATTCACTATGGCAACAAGTGTCACACTATCAAAAAACGAGAGATGGCGTTTTTTCGCCACTCCCGTTTTTTCTTTTGCATTCAATATAACTATATTGCGGAATGAGTAAATACAGCAATTGCACAAGTTGGGATTACACAAACTGCGCCAAGCGGATTACCCCAGAAGAAACCTTCATCATTTTCTATACCCATGGGTGTCATTATATCTGTACAAGCACTGCCAATAGGACATGCTGGGGGCGCGCCTATATCTGCCAATAAGCGGACACAGTTGATATCAACAGACAACAAAACACCAGTAAAGCCATTTCCAGAAAGCCCGCCACTGGTTGTAAAAATAGTAACAGCTATATACACATAAGGAATGTAGGTAGAAAACCCACATACCTCAATCACACAAGTCCCATGAATTGCGTGATATCAACAAGGTATGTACCTTTGTAAATCAACTATGACAGTGAACAGC
>Ga0123355_10000402_pt1 | contig 56367 bp, 50 predicted proteins | sample TergutEmb28metaG_3_FD_89872 | JGI IMG/M metagenome (GOLD analysis project Ga0123355, IMG submission 89872) | Embiratermes neotenicus P1 segment gut microbial communities from Petit-Saut dam, French Guiana - Emb289 P1 | ecosystem: Host-associated > Arthropoda: Insects > Digestive system > Gut ... | reverse complement strand
ACTCTGGAAGAAGGACAAGAAGTTCGCTTTGAAGTTGTTCAAGGTGCTAAAGGCCCTCAAGCAGCTAACGTAGAACGCGCATAAGTCCTTGGGTTGGACTCTGTCAATCCGCACCAGACTAACATATAGTAAGTTATTTCGTTTTTTGCGATGACAATGAACAATGAATAACCGAGTATGCATTGACAGTAACAAACATCCCCCATCAACAAATTTGCCCCCTAAATTTTTAGGGGGCTTTCTTTCAGATGGGGCTCTGCCCCAAACCCCGCCATTCCGCTGGGCAAAGCCCAGCTACACTTCCTTCGGAAAGCGACTCAGTTGCTTTTGGGGTTGTTAGGAAGTTTTGAGAGAAATTTCCTAGCATAAAACAAGCCTATCCTTTGGATAGACCTGTTTTATTTTTCATTCATATCGTGTTAGGCAATAGAATGTTTTAAGCTATTTATTTAAAAATAACGTCTTCTAAAACGACGCAATCTTCTATACAATGGTGGAATGACAGGAACGACTTCTTCTTTAGGTTCTCTTTTTTCAAAACGAGTGCCATAATGGATGCAACCATCAAGTAACATAACAATTCTCCTTAATATAAAGCCCAGAAAGGAGTATCTTTTGTATGCTGCACTTCTGTTTATTGCCCTTGCTGGGCTTGTTCGTATAGTACATAGTATGCAGAACATTAAAAAGGGTACCTCTATTATAGTTATAGAGCTTTAACAATATTGACAATCAATCATTAAGATGTTACCATCCATCTGGTAAAATTCACACAAAAACATTGAATAGTCTACCATTTAGAAAGGATTAATTTTATGAAAATGGAAATCAGATACGCAAATCACCCAGAAGATGTTAAACGGTACACCACAGAAGATTTACGAAATCACTTTCTTATTGAAAAAGTCTTTTGCCCTGATGAAGTTACTCTAACTTATTCACACATTGACCGCATTATTGTTGGTGGCATTATGCCCGTTACTAAAAGCCTAACCCTAACCGCAGGCAAAGAAATGGGCGTTGAAACCTTTTTCGAACGTCGCGAGGGTGGGATTATCAACATTGGTGGCAAAGGTTCAATTACCATTGACGGCACAACCCACGAACTAGACAACCAAGATGGCTTATATATTGGTATGGGTGTAAAAGATATTAGTTTTGATTGTGCAGACAAAGCTAATCCTCCAAAATTTTATTTTAACTCTTGCCCTGCACATCATTCCTATCCAACTACACGCATTACCTTGGAAAAAGCAAATAAAGTTCACCTTGGTGACCAAGAAAACTGCAATAAACGCACAATAAATCAATATGTACACCCTGATATTGTTAAGTCTTGTCAATTGGTAATGGGTATGACTATTCTGGAAAAAGGAAGCATTTGGAATACTATGCCAAGTCATACACATGAACGCCGCATGGAGGCATATTTCTATTTTGACATGGAAGAAAACACCCGTGTTATTCACCTAATGGGCGAACCTTCCGAAACACGTCATATTGTTATGGATAACGAACAGGCTGTTTTGTCGCCCAGTTGGTCTATACATTCAGGTGTTGGCACAGGGCGTTATACATTCATTTGGGGAATGTGTGGAGAAAATATCACATTTACTGATATGGACTTCGTTGCTATGAAAGACTTAAAATAAAGAATAAAAATAGGGGCTATCTTGTTATAAGATAGCCCTATTATCATTAGTAGGCGTTCAAATCTGACAACAAACCTCTAAGACGTTTACATAAAGTCTCAATAATGGCATAAGCAATATCTGCATTGTCACCCATTAAATCCTGCATTTTATCGCGTGGAATTTCAAGAACAGTAGCCCTGTCACGAGAAACAACTGTTGCCGTGCGTGGGTCGTCTAAAAACAGTGACATTTCCCCAAAAAGGTCGCCTGATTTGAGGGTTGATAGATGCACTTCATTAGATCTGCCATAGGCTTTATAAACATCAACATTACCTTCAAGCAAAAAGTACATATGCTCTGTGTTTTTATCACCCTCATTAACAATAATATCGCCTGTATTATAAGTCCTGCGGTTTCCAGACATATTTTTTATATCACTAGCATTCAATGTGTCTGATGATAAAGCCGAACCGTGGGCTGTAGCAATAGACGGAAACGAAAACCCAAACGATTTTGCTTGGAAGAATGCGAGCCTTTCACGCAAACGCATAACCTGATTATCCAATTCTTTGGCGGCGATTGCTGTTTCCTCATTGGTCGCGGCATTTGATTGTATTTCTTTGTTAATAATCTGGATGTCATCCTTAATTTTGGTAATTGTTTGGCTTTGTTTTGTTGATGAATCATATATAGTGGTTATCATTTCCGAAACACTAAGGAAATTAGTTACGATTTTATCAAGACTACCTGCTGTGTCTTTTGCGCGTTCCATACCCAAGTTCGCGCTGTCTATTGAATCCTGAACAAGTAAATCTGTTTCTTTTGCGGCTTTACTACTACGTATGGCAAGGCTTCTTACCTCTTCTGCAACAACGGCAAAACCCCTGCCGTTTTCCCCAGCATGTGCCGCCTCTATAGCAGCATTTAGTGCAACTAGGTTTGTTTGAGAGGCAATATCTGAGATTGTTTTGATAATTTTAGATATTTTATTGCTGGCAGTTGTAATTTGCTCCATTGCTTGAAGAAGATGTTCCATGTCGCTGTTACTGGTGTCTGCATTATCTTTGGAAGAACGTGCAAGTTCTGTTGCTCTTTGGGAGTTTATAGCATTTGCTTTTGCTTGTAAATCAATCTGATTAATCCCCTCTGTAAGCTCTTGTACAGAAGTCATTTGTTGTTGAGCTCCAATTGCCACAAACATAGCAGACTTAGAGAATTCTGTAGATACATTAGAAACAGTGTCCGCTATTACAGAAATATCCTTTAGTGTAGTATCAAGTTGTATCATAATAGAATTAACAGAACGTCTAATTAAATCAAACTCTCCAATATAGTCTCTTTTAATGGTATTATTCAGGTTGCCTTGCCCCATTAACTCCAATGTCATGTCAACTTCAACTATATATGAAGAAATAGATTCCATTGTCACCTTTAAGGTGTCAATTATTTGTGCAAAAACGCCCTTTTGTTTGCCTGTTATCATTTCAAGTTTGCCTTTTGATAACCTGTCCACAGCAATAAGCAACTGGGTAAGATTTTGGTCATTTTCATCAAGAAATGTGTTTACGCTTTTGGCTAGGTCTTGAAACATACCATCATATCTGTTTGCAACTATACGCTTTTGCACGTTACCTTTTGTAAAATATTCAAACGTGAGTTTATTATGGTCAGCTATAATTTCTTGCAACATTCGGCGAATGTACACAAGTGAACTTGATATATCTTCAATCTTACGTATTTCAATATTGCTTGCATTTGCAAAATTAAACATCTCTTTTGATTCAACTAAGACCTTGTTAAGCGGTTTGATTACAGAATGCCTAACAACATAAGCGGCTATTATACCTATTATAACAAAAACTGCACCCAATACGATAATCCTCAGTAAAAGGTCTTCTATAATAAACATGCTTACTGCTTGTAGTGCTGTCATTATCAAGAGCAACATGACGAAAGTTTTTGCAATTTTCATAATCTCACCGCGCTGTAGGTATAGTCATTTTTAAGTACAACAACCATATCTATCCTACATGCACTCCCTCATTTCTAGAGTTCTAGTTTTGATACTTTATTCTAAGCCATAACAGCGAAATTTACAACAAAAAAAGCTGGCGCGGTATAATACACCAACTTTTTTATCAATTCATTATAGAATCCACAACGCCAACACAATTATCCCTGTTAGAAAAAGCAAAATGGGCAATATTGTAATGATACAAGCTAGAATTATAGCCAACAAATCGCCTTTTTCCATTTCTAATGGCTCTTTGTCTTGCATTTCTTCATTTGTTCTTTTAACTCGTTCTTCTTCTCTTCTTAAAAAGTTAAAAAACATACTCCCTACCTCAATTCAATTGGGGGCAGTGTATTACATGTGGAATGATGAAAATGAAACGTCTTATATATCGTCATACTTATGGCAAGCCACAAAATGCCCTGGTTTTACTTCCATAAATTCGGGGGGAATTTCGCTACATATTTCCGAACAATCAGGGCAACGTGTATTAAACTTGCAACCCTTTGGGGGATTAACAGGGCTTGGGATATCACCCTCTAGTATAATCATTTCCTTTTTGTTGGCATCAGTAGTTGGAATTGCAGAAAGTAATGCCACAGTATAAGGGTGCAGGGGGTCTTTAAACATTTCTGCAGATGCACAAAGTTCCACAATATGCCCAAGATACATAACTGCAATACGGTCTGAAATATACTTAACAACACTCAAGTCGTGCGAAATAAACATATATGTGAGGTTATGTCGCTCTTTAAGGCGTTGCAAGAGATTAATAATTTGCGACTGAATACTTACGTCAAGGGCTGAAACAGCCTCATCACAAACCACAAATTTAGGCTTTACAGATAAAGCACGGGCAATACCAATTCTTTGCCTTTGCCCACCAGAAAACTGGTGAGGATAACGATGAATCATATAGGGAGCAAGCCCGCACCGCTCCATAAGATTAGTAGCGTATTCCTGCATACGGTCATCATTTCCGCGGAAATATTTGTGTGTAATTGGACCTTCTGAAACGATTTGCCCAACAGTGAGTCTAGGATTAAGCGATGAAAAAGGGTCTTGGAAAATCAATTGCATATCCTTACGCAGATAACGCATTTCATTATATTTTAAACGAGCGAGGTCTACCCCTTCGTCACGGAATTCTTCGTACTTTTGAAATTCCTCATCATTTTTGTAGTCTTCACGAATTTTATCAAGCTGGTTTTGGAATTCCTGCCGTTTTGTTTTTAGTGTATCCATTTCCACGCCAGAAAGCTGTTTCAAACGAGCTACGAGTTTATCATACTTAGCTTTATTTCCACCACGTAAATTATTATCAACTTTGTATTTAATCTCATCTACTGCTAACTGTGCTTCTTCTATTTTATCATTTTGGGTGCGTATTTTAACAGCCGACTTATGATATTCCATCAAAGTTCTTGTAATTTTCTCGTAATCTTCAGGTTTTGCACAATAAAATCCACCCACAAGATGTACAATTGTAAGGTAGTCGTCATTAGATTTTCTTCGGGCTTCACGGCGTTCTACACGTTTTGCAAGCAATGTTTTCCTCTTGGCGGAATCAGTCGAATCCCCAAGTTCTGCCTTCATTGCATAATATTCTTCTTCTAGCTTGTCGGCGCGTGCAACATCCTCTTTGTTTTGTTTGCAACGTTTCTCAAGATTTTTGAAAATATCAAATGCATAATCAGGCATAATGTCTTCAATGGAACGCCCATAATAAATAGTTTTACCATCGGTTTGTTTATATAGTTGAAGAATAGACCTGCCAAGGGTAGACTTACCACACCCAGATTCGCCTACAATTCCAACTGTTTCACCTTCGTAAATATCTAAACTAACACCATCATTAGCTTTGAGAACACGTTTTGTACCTTTTAATGGAAAGTGTTGCTTTAGGTTTCGTATACTAATCAGTGGTTTTCTTTCGGTATTATCATAAATGGGGTTCTGCCCCAAACCCTGCGCAGTCGCTTTTTTATTTTCCACGTTTTCTCTCCCCTTTCGATGGATAGAAGCAACGTACAAGTTGATTTTCCGCTACTTCATAAAGTTCTGGTTCTTCGTTTTCGCAACGTTCTGTAGAATATGGGCAACGTGTGCAAAACTTACATCCAATGGGCAAATCAAGTGGGTGCGGAACAGTACCTTGAATAGGCTCTAATTTAACCCCTTGCGGAGTATCTAAACGTGGAATGGAATTCATAAGCCCTTCGGTATATGGATGTGAAAATTCTGGATTACCAAAAATAACATCACATGAAGTTTGTTCAACCACTTGCCCACAATACATAACTGCCACATCGTCTGCCATTTCATTTATTACCCCCAAATCATGGGTGATAAACATAATGGCTGTGCCACGTTCGCGTTTAAGAATATTCATTAAGTTTAATATTTGTGCTTGGATAGTAACGTCCAGCGCAGTAGTTGGCTCGTCTGCAATAAGCAAGTCGGGCTTACATGCCAAAGCCATAGCAATCATCACACGTTGGCGCATTCCACCAGACAATTGGAATGGATATCTTTTTGAAACAGCCTCAGGATCTGGAATACGAACATCTGCAAGCATTTTTACAGATTCTGCCCATGCTTCTTTTTTACTCATGCCTTGGTGAATCATAAAACTTTCGCCAATTTGCCTACGCACTTGGAAAACAGGGTTTAAGCTAGTCATTGGCTCTTGAAAGATGATTGAAATATCATTGCCTCGGATTTTGTTCATTTCTGTTTTGTTTAATTTAGATAAATCTCTGCCTTTAAACAAAATTTCACCACTAACGACTTTTCCGTTCTCCTCAAGTAAACCCAATATACTCATTGCAGAAATTGATTTTCCACTACCTGATTCACCAACCAACCCTAAAGTACGCCCTGGCATAACTTTATACGATACACCGTTTACGGCTTTAATTGTTCCTCGTTTTGTTTCAAAAAAGGTGTGTAAATCCTTTAATTCCAGTAGGGGTTCTTCTTTTGTATTTGCTTCTTGTTGAAACTCTTTATTAAAATCCAGTTCTTTTGGAGATTCCATTTAAATCCCTACCTTTCTTGTGCTTTTGGGTCAATAGCTTCACGCAAGCCGTCACCAATCATATTAATACTAACAGCCGCAAGGGTGATTGCAATAGCGGAATATATCCAACGCCACCAGAAATTCCTTACAACGGATGAGTCAAGAGCCGCATTAATTATATTACCCCATGTTGGTGTTGGGTCTGTAATACCAAAGCCGATAAAACTTAATCCAGATTCTGTTAGCATACTGGCGGCAAAACTCAGAGTAAGCCAAACAGTTATAACAGACATGATATTAGGGAATATATGTTTAAAAATTATACGCCCTTCACTAACACCCAATGCACGAGCCGCCAATACATATTCAGCTTCTTTAGTTTGTAGAATCTGCCCGCGCACAATACGCATTAATGCAGGCCAACCCAATAAACCCAATACAACCATAACAATCATAATCCGTCGAAGCTCTGACACACCAGTACCAAGGATGTGAATTAATATTATTGCTAGTGGTATAAATGGTATAGCCGCCCAAATTTCGGAAAATCTCATGATTACCATATCAACTTTTCCAGCAAAATATCCAGCAAGTCCACCAAGAATAATCCCAATAACTGCGGAAATTACTACAGCAATGGCACCAACTGTCATTGTTAAACGTCCACCTGCAACTGTGCGTGTGAAAACATCACGCCCAAGATGGTCTGTACCAAATATAAACCCTCTAAGCCCCCAAGTGTGTATATTACCATTTGCATCAACTGCATAATTATGGTGAAAGCCTGAGTATATATGCACTATATTACTAAGATTGGGAGGAGTTGACTGACCATAAAAATTTTCACCCCAGCCCACAACAGTACCATCATTAAGTAATACCGTAAAATGTGTACTTCCAGCCGTGATATATGCCGCATTATTTCCTATTAGTTCATAAGGCACATGATATGCATATTCTGATGTCGAACCCCATGCAACAACACTACCATCATCAAGAATTGCCGCACCAGTACGATTTGTAAGTGCAACTTGCACAACTCTGCCTTGAATTTCATCTGGAATATTACCAAACACATGTTGATTTGGGCGGGTTAATGCCCTAACATAACCACCCTCAAGCAAAACAATGGGAGCAGTTTGATTAGTAACAAATTGTGTTACAGTATCACCTCTAAGTTGCCCCAACATGATATTAGTATCTGTTGCCTGACGAGAACCCCACACATGCATTTGCCCGTCATTGGTTAATGCAAGTGAATAATTTACACCAGCTTCGACATGCACAACATTACCTTGAATTCTTTGGGGGATATTAGGCAAGTTAAAATTTGAGTTACCCCAAGTAAATACCCAACCAAATGCATTTAAAGCTACAACATGGTCTAGCCCTGCCGAAACTTGAACAATTGGACCCATATCGGAACGTGACGGCACTTGGTCGATACCAAATTGTTCTGTATGCCCCCATACGGAAACATCACCATTATGGTTAAGCCCAACACCAAACCCTGAACCTACTGCCACTTGTGCCAAATTTCCATCACGTAAAGTTCTGTCATATCTCATCATAGTCCTGCCAGGAGGGCGGTGCATCATGCTAGGGTCGAAAAAAGTCAAATCCAATGGCATAAATATTGGGATAATAAAACAAAACAATAGCAAAGCAATTATAACCACTATTCCGATTTGAGTTAGCCTTCTGCCTAAGAAGCTCCTCATTATTGTTCTAAAAGGGCTTTGTACCTGCTCTTCTTCCATTGCAGATATAAGTTCTTTTTGCCCAAAGATTAAACTTCGCAAATACGCACCAAAAAATGATCTTCGTTTTGTCGCCATAGCTACTATTCTCCCCTTACTTTAATCCGTGGGTCAACTAGCACATACATTAAGTCCATAACCAATATAGAAACTAAAGACATTGCAGAAAACAATACAGAAATCGCTTTTGCCACTGCATAATCTCCGCCAGTGATGGAATGAAGCAGAGTAGTACCCATGCCAGACCAATTGAATATGCTCTCTATTATTACAGAGCCACTAAGCAAGCCCATTAACGTGCCTGTCATAACAGTTACAATAGGCACTAATGCATTACGAAATGCATGTGAATACACAACAACTTTTTCCCGTAATCCTTTAGCGCGTGCAGTGCGGACATAATCCTCACTCAGTGCATCACACATTGCCGCCCTCATATATCTAGTTAAACCAGCAAGACTTATGAATGTTACAGTCATTATGGGTAATGCCATATGTCTTAATCGGTCAAAAAAGCGTGCCATTGTTTCTGTGGGTGGTATAGGAGAAATCATACCTGAAATTGGAAGCCATTGCAAAAACACCGCAAACAAAATAATGAACAAAATCGCAACCAAAAATGTAGGCATACTAAAACCTATTGTTGTAAAAACCATAGTCACTTTATCAAAGAGTTTGCCTCTTTTTACAGCCGATATAATGCCCAGTGGAACTGTTATAATAAACCCAATGGTTATTGCAGTTATATTTAACAACATAGTCCAACCAATGGGTACACGAATTACATCCAACACAGGGCGACGATGTATCATAGAATGCCCCCAATTACCTGTAATATAATTTGTGAACCAACTAAGGTACTGTCTCCAAATTGGACCATCTAAGTGTAACATTGCTTTTATTGCATCATATTCTGCTTGCCATTGTGCGGGGGTTAAACCGTCTGCACGATCTGCCATAAATATCAAAACAGGGTCACCAGGCATTTGCCTAAATAGCAAAAATAAAACTATTGAGATGACAATCATGGACAAACACATATAAAACAAGCGTCTTCCAATAAACTTTAACATTTTTATACACCCTTTTTTCTTAGTGGACAACTGCCGAATGGCTACAAAATTAACTTTAAAAAGCAATAAAGTCAATTTTTTATAAAAAAACCCCACCCCCTTTTTAAGAGGAGATGAGGCATATGCTACATATTTAATACGAAATTGTCAACATCATTTAGAAAATGACGTTATATTAGAAGCAGATTAACGAGTACGTCCGTCATATGCTCTTTGTACAGCATGGCGGAAATCCCAAACAGCGTGAGAATCCCAGTTGCCAAGCCACAAAGGAACAAAGTCATGGTCATCATCTGCATACAATGGCAACAATGGCATTACATGGTTGTAATGAAGTTGGAATTGTAGCCAATATCCTAAATAAATATCTTCCCAACCTGGCAAACTTGCATCAACTGAACGCATTGCCCAAGCCAAACGATGAAGTTCATCATCACCATGCCAAGTAGTGTTAAACCCTGGTCTAGCATGTTGCTCATAATTACTATGAGAATACCATAATTGTGAAGGGGTGGTAAGACCCACAGCCAAAGTAAACATATGATGTGCTTGGAATCGTTCCGCACCTTCTACATATATAGAACCTGCTCCACGTTGCCATGAAGGAATATTAGTAGTTCCAGCAGGATACAGCTCTTCGATAATGTTCATACCAACAGCCGCCGCTTCAGGAGGTAATACTACACGCAAAATGTTAGATACATCGTTGTCATTGGCCGCCCAAATCATTTCAAGACGCATTAAGCCGCCACCTTCTTGCACTGGCACACCAGTCCAAGTGTATAAGCCTGTTACATCTTTATAACGCCATTGGTCTACACCTGGTCTGAAAGGTTCACCTTCAGAGTTAAGAACCCAACCACCAGCTTCAAGCTCTGCAATTGCATTTGCAGGGTTTAATGCATAGTGAGTAAAATCAGGATGATTATACAACTCTTGACCTACAGCAGAAAATTCTGGACCACGTAGAGCATAAGGACCATGTTGTACAGTGCCCCAACCCATTGTGAATGCACGTGCAAACTCATCTCTATCAATTAACCAAGCAACTGCACGACGCACATTTGAAAACTGACTAGGACCATGGTCACCATGCCATGCCAAGAAACCATAACCATGACGTGGGAAGTCTGCACCTCTGTGTAAACCTAAATCGTTTACAACAGCCCAACCTTCTGTAATTCTTATTCCTGCACGTTGTGCATGAACCATATCAATTTGACCAATACGCAATGAATCCATGATAGTTGCAGATGGTGAATTGACAATTGCAATTGTTTGGATTTGTGGCATAAAGCCGTCGAAAGTACCACCAAACAATGGGTTTCTCTCTAAAACAATATTGTTTGAACCTTCATCAAAACTTACTAATCTGTATGCACCAGCAGTAACTGTTGGATTAAAACGAATACCACCAGGTGCATTTATTCTTTCTTGTGCCCATTCGTTAGTCATGTTATCAATTCTCACACCATCTGGTGTATCAGTGATTACCATGTTAAAACCTTGGTTGTAATAATGGAATGGGGCAGGTGTCCAATGTTGATATAGGAAATCCCAAACAAAAGGCAGACCATCAGCGCGGATTGTCACACTAAAGGAACTATCACTGTAAAGTCTAATTCCACGGAAAACATTAGTAGGAATGCCTTCTGTTTCACCATCATTAGGAATTAAGTTACCATCTGCATCAAGGATAAACTCTTCGTCTTGAGTTGTACCATTCAAGAATTCAGCATATCCGTCAATCCATTGACCTTCCATAACTGTTGCATTAATGGAACGTCTTGCTGGTGATGATAACATCATAATGTTAAATACATAATCTCTTGCAGTAATTGGAGTACCATCACTCCAAACATTATCTGTATAAATATTAAACGTGTAAGTTCTTGTACCATCAGGATTGTTTCTTATTGCTGGGGGTTCACGCAATACTAATGGGTTTGGAAGCCAGTTACCATTGTAATCCATTACAAACGTACCAGCAGAACTCCAATTACCATGCAACAATTCAATTATCCATTGCCCTGAAGTTTCTGAAGAGAAACCAGTAATAAAGTTGCCAGCAATAGGTGTGCTTTCACCCAACACTATTGAGCCTGCTGGTGCAGGTTGTGATGCGGCAATAGCTCTAATTTCTTCTCTTGTTAAAGGTACACCATTGCTTGCAAGGAATCTACCAGGTGTTGGAGTCTCAACATATATACGAGAAGACCCACCTGAGTCCAAATCAAGCTCTGGTTCATTAGGCAGTGGATCCACAACTGGTGGAGGTGTCCACTCTGGGGTTGGTGTAGCCGCAACATCAGGCTGTGCAACAGTAACTGGTTCTGTACCATTACCACCACAAGCAGTTGCTAAAACGATTAGCAAAGCGAATGTAAGTAGTCCAAATAAAAACCTTTTCATAACAAAACCCTTTCCTTTCTTTGCCTTGGAATGTTGCCATTCCTGTGAATAATCAGTTAATGCCACTTAACTAATACAATCATATGAAATTACATCATACATAATGGAAACAGGTTGTGTTTACTTGCCAGCACATCAGCTTATGACACTTGTAACATCAAACTCTTTCCTTTTTGTAATCAAGCCTTTGTATAATATATGTGGCAAAACGATTTGTTCCACCGATAATATCACAGGATAGTATTAATGTCTAATTTCTAGCATCTTGTCATCTCTGTTAGTTTTCTCTAAAATTTTAGAAAATATACCTATGTTTTTGTGCAATTTTAACTAACTTATTAGCCAATTATTTTACATATTAGCAGTGTGAGTATTTTTTTTGTGCAAATATGCATAGCTATAGTGCAATAATTTTATGAGAAATTAAAAACTTGAATTTATGCTATTGCGATGTTTTCATATATTCAGAAACTTTTTTACGAACTCGTTGAAGAGTATTGGTTACAGATTTTGATTTTTTATCCAAAGCATGGGCAATATCCGCGCAAGACTTGCCTGCCATATACAACATTAATACATCAAACTCAAGGGGGGAAAGTTGGTGGTGTATAAAATAGTCTATATCCTTACATGCTTCACGCCCAAGAAATAAGGTTTCTGGGTCTGAGGCACGACGGTCTGATATTTTTTCTAAAATAGTCTCTTCTGCATTTTCTGTGTTATCATTTGAGCTGTATGCACTGTATATGGAGATTGACGAATTTAGTGGCATATGTTTTTGACGGCTCGCTGCTTTAATTGCCGTTTGTATTTGCCGCACAACACACAAAGAGGCGAAACTAGCAAAAACGATACCCTTTCCAGGGTTAAAATCCAAAACTGCTTTAAAAAGCCCTATCATTCCTTCTTGTATTAGGTCTTCTAAATCCCCGCCTATTAAAAAATATATTTTTGCTTTTGACTTCACGAGAGGTTTATAACGTCGCATTAGTATATCCAGCGCGATTTTATCGCCCTCTCGTGATTGGTTTACCAAAAGATTATCAGGTATATTGTCCATAAATCCCCTCTCAATGAGGACTCCGCCCTCAAGCCATCGCCACTACAGCGCAAATGAATCACGCTTCTGTTTCCTCTGCAAAGTATCGTAGTCTATTCTACAAGTTTATATAATGCAGACGCGTCTTCTTTACGCACAGTTTCTTTTACTGCCAATACTTCCAGTTTTGTGATTTTGTCGCCAAATCGAATTGAAATTATATCGCCTGTTTTCACTTCCAATGAGGCTTTTGCTTGTTTATTGTTTACTTCCACTCGCCCAGCATCACAGGCTTCATTTGCCACTGTACGGCGCTTGATTATACGACTCACCTTTAAATATTTGTCCAATCTCATGAGTACACCCCTTACTATTTCTCTTAAATTAATATAGAGTATTTTGATGTTCCACTCTAGCAATTATTGTGACGAGTTGTCAACATGTTGCATATCATAAACTGGGTGATGATTATGGAAGTGATTATACTAGCTTTGACTCTATCCCTTGATGCATTTGCGGCATCATTTGGTTATGGTTGTCAAAAAATAAAAATACCCCTGCTGTCAGGGATTGTTATTATTTTGATTTGTACGGGAATTACGGGCATTTCATTTTTTTTGGGTTCAATGGTTGATATTTCTCAAAATATTGCGGGCTGGGTATCCTTTGTAATTTTATTGACCATTGGGTTAATTAAGTTATTAGACAGTATTACAAAATCTATTATTCGCAAATATATAAATGCGGACGCTAAAAAAGCGGCTACGTCACTTTCCGAAGGAAGAGAGATTCATTCTCTGCGGGATGGCGGGGGTTTGGGGGCAGCACCCCCATTTAAAAAACAAATTAAATTGTCTCTGTTTAATATTAAATTTATTTTACAAGTGTACGCCGACCCAGAAACTGCCGATGTGGATGTATCTGAATCCTTATCAACTAGAGAAGCGACGATGTTAGCCATAGCACTTTCATTGGATGGTCTTGCTGTGGGGTTTGCAATAGGATTAATGGGACTAAGCAATTGGTTTATCGCTGTATTTCTTCTGTTTTCATTGTTTTTCAACTCATTTGCAGTTTTGATGGGTAGTTGGTTTGGTAAAAAGGTATCAGAACATTTAAAATTCAATATGTCATGGGTGGCTGGTGTTATATTGATTATTCTTGCGATTACTAGTCTGTTTTCTTAGAGCTTGCAACTTTACACATGTCCAGTTTTTGTATATAATTTATTGGATGTTGTCAACCATATTTTGCAACGTCCCCATTTTGATTATAGAAAGCAGGCGTGTCTTATGAGCAATAACTATGTGATTGTTGTGGATTCTACAACAGACCTACCCGCAAAGCAAGCTGATGATTTAGGGCTTGTTGTGATACCATATATATTTACATTGGACAATAAAGAATATCACAATTACCTTGACTATCGTGAATTGTCAGTAAAAGACTTCTATGATACTCTTCGTGCTGGCAAAACTGGAAGCACTACTCAAGTTACAGCACATCGTTACATGGAAACATGGAAACCCTTCCTTGAAGAAGGCAAAGATATTTTGTACATGTGTTTATCCTCTGCATTAAGCAAAAGTTATGAACAAAGCATGTTAGCTGCCCAGCAAGCACAAGAAGAATATCCTAATTGCAAAGTAGTTACAATTGACTCACGTGCAGCCACTTTGGGTCAAGGTTTATTAGCATTCTATGCTGCAAAAGCTCGCGATGAAGGTAAAAACCTTGATGATTTAGCAAAGTATATACAAGAAGATTTAATCCCTAATTTGCATCATTGGGCTATTGTAGACGACTTGCACCACCTGCGCCGTGGAGGACGTGTATCAGGAGCTTCTGCATTTGTGGGAACATTAATACAAATCAAGCCTGTTCTTAGTATTGTAGATGATGGAAGATTAATACCACTGCATAAAGCTCGTGGGCATTCAAAAGCATTTCAATATGTTATAAAATGTATGCATGATTATGGGTTTAAAAAAGACCATATTGTAGGTATTGCACACAGCGACGCACCTGAATTAGCCGCTAAACTCAAAGAGGAAGTTACAGCAGAGTTTGGTGTGAAGGATTTTATTATTAATGAAATTGGTCCTGTTATTGGAGCGCATACTGGACCTGGTACAATAGCGTTAATTTTCCTTGCCAATGGTCGTCCTACTGCAAAATAAATCTTTTGAATATATCTCTTTCAAAAATAAAAGCCGCATAAAATGCGGTTTTTATTTTGCTAGGAAATTGCTCTCGCAATTTACGCCGTCAATGGGGCGCTGTCCCAAACCCCACCACTACAGCGCGAATGAATCGCTTTTTTATTTATTCAAGGATTGATAAAGAATGAATTTGTGCTATAATATCTTTATGACGTTCTACATTCTTAAAAAGAGGGGTTTTATATATGAAAAATCTAAAGTTGCTATTATGCTTATTATTGGCAATCTTGTTATCTGTACCAGTATTTGGGTTGGAGTATGAGGACGGGGAAGAAATAGAATCAGAAGCAGAACCAATGGTACTTTCCTATTCCCAAGCTGTGCAGATGGCATTAGAAGACGTTTTAAGCATACAAGATTTATCTGACCAGATTAGCGATATGCAAGACCAGCGTAATGATTTGCGTCGTGATATTAGAACATTGGAGCAAGGTGGAGTGCTTGAAGGTATGGTTCCAAACCATGAAGTATCAGAACAATTGGACAGGGTAATTATGCAAATTGCAACAATGCATATGCAAATGGAGCAACTGCAAGACAATCAGGCTATGTCAATGGAGCAACTCTTATCAGGACTTCAACCTGATGGCGATGCAATGAATGCTGCTGGGGCAGTGCAATCAATAATTGGTAATACTTTGGCTATGCAAGATATGATGAATGCATTATCAATGCTGGAAATGCAACGACTTACCCTACAAAGCCAAGTTACACCAATCCAAGATGGAAACCAACGCTCAGAACTGATTCGTGAATTACGCAATGGTGTAACGGAGTTGGAACATCAAATAGAAATTTCCACTATAACACATGCACAAATGCGTCTTTTAAGAGAGTTATCATTACGCAACTTAATTGTTGCAGTAACAGACGCAACAATTAGTTTAGAATCAACACAGGCAAGTTTGGCTCTGACAGAAGAGAATTTCCGCCGAACTGCTGTACAGTATGAGTTTGGATTAATCAGTAGAAATGCATTACGTACTGTCGAACAGAATATAACACGCATTAACAATGAATTAACTGACAGACAAACAGATTTGTATAATGCACATCAAAGCCTAAATCACTTTTTGGGGCAACCGCTTTCCCAAGAAACCATAATAGAATTTGAACACGCACTTCCAGAAATTCCAGAAGACCTTAACGAACACATTGCAGAAATTTTACCTTTATTCCCAAACATTATTAGATTTCAACATGATGTAGACCGCACAGGGGCAGCACGCAGAGCATACAGGGGAAGCAATCGCGAAACTAGAAATACTTTGCAAGCCGCCTATGACCGCGCCCAGCTAGAACTAAATCAAGCCAAAATGGATCTGGAAACGTCTATTCGTCGCTCGTTTAATAATCTGGAAACTCAATTGCGTCGTAAAGAAAATCTATATAGAGCTTTAGAGCTTGCTGTAGAATCCGTGATATTGGAACGGTCTAATATGTTGTCTGGGCGTGCAACACAATTTGATATCGATACTGCTCTTTTGGCTGTGTTTAATGCAGAGCTTGACATACAAAGAGCTTATAATGCACTGTGGGTACAAGCATTTATATTTGATAATCCTATTTTATTTAGTTGAAACCTGCAATGACGAAATCACACATCTAGGTCACTACCCTAAAACAAAAAGTGGCTGTATCAGCATTTTGATACAGCCACTTTTTCATTTTAATTACTATTTTTTTCATCACCAAACGAATTTAGCACTTGGCAAACTTCACAAACATCAATATTTTTTTTGGTTGTAATATTACATATTATACATCTTTTAGATTTGGGCATAAACATTTTTAACAATAACATTATCATAACAAAAAATGCAACAAATACAATTATACCAAGATAAATCTTAATCATTCCATCGCCCTAGCCCGTCTAATATTAGCCCCATCTGGTCACCAGCCATAACATTAGGCAACACGCCATCCCAGTTTTCGAAGAATAATTGCCGTAACATAGCATCCTTGACTGTATCTGCCAAATCGCCCCATGCACCTTGCATTATTCGTAATGCTTCCGCATCGGCAGCCGCTTTTAATAAAATTGCTTCTGCTTCAATTGCGGCAACCTCACGCTGTTGCTCAGCTAAAACAATGGCTCTATCTCTTTCAAATTCTGCTTGCATCATTGCTTGTTCTGCAATCATACGTTGCTCTACAGCCCGCTCAAATGCGTCGCTAAATTCGATGGATTCCAATGCAACAGCAGTTATAGTAACATGAAATTGGGTTGTTATTTCATTTAATCGTGAATGTATTTCTTGGCTTAAAAATGCCCTTGTTTCTACAATTTCCATTGCAGACTTTAATGCGACAACATTTTGCACTTCTTGTGCCATAACTCCAAATAATCTCTGCTCCAATGCTTCAATTCGCCCATACTCTGTAGCAATTTGTACTATAGATTGCTGATTTAACATAAATTGCACAGTAACAAGACCTTGTACATTTTGGGCATCAATACTATAAGCATCAAAAGCAAAACGAAGTTGACGAACAGTAACATCATAAATATCTATGCTGTGGATAAACCACAACCTAAAATGTAAGCCAGGTGGTACTGCCTCTGTTACCACACCAAAACGCCGAACAGTTGCCATTTCACCTGTTTGCACTGTAAACAATGACGGGAAGACGATTATAATCGCCAATAATACGACAGCCCCGAGTACTGCTAGTCCACCAAATTTTTTCATAAAAACACTCCTTTTTGTTTTTTATACTATAATATTATACAGTAATAGTTACGCAGCGAAAAGGCTTTTGACTGAATATTATTTTTTCCATAAATAGGAGTATTGTTATGTTTGACAAGCAAAAAGTCAATGATATAATGTGCGTATAGCAAGAGCTTGTTTTTAAGGAGGTGACACCCATGGAAATAGTGGAATTATTTTTAATGCCGCTTATTGTAAGTTTGAAGGGCGTAGTGTGTACATCTAGTATCAGGTAACCCGCGAGGAGTATGTAATCATACTTTCGCGGGGTTTTTTTTCTTTGCCCCAGCTATACTTCCTTCGGGAAGTTGTTTAGACATTTTTTTACAGTGAATGAAATTAAAAATTAGCTTAAAAAGGATGTGTTCAACAATGGGTGATATATTCCCATTTGTATTGGCTGTAATTTTTGTTGCAATCAATGGATTAACGCAACTAGCATTCGCACAAGGATTAGGATTCAAACTTAAACCCACTGGGCTTGCATTTTTAGTGGCAGCTGGATTGAGTTTGGCTCTTAGGTCTGTATCTCCAGTGTCTGGTCAGTCTGCAATGATAGCACTTGCAGGGCGTAATGAAGATGAACGCGAAAGAGTTGCGGCCTTGTTAATAGCGGCAGTTGTTTCTACAATTCTTGGGTTGGCAGGGGCAATATCAACGGCTGTGGATTTTGCAGGTCCTGCTGTAATGGCTGGTATGATGGCTGGTGTAGGTATAATGCTTGCCCAAATTGGTGCAGACTTTATAACTGATAAACAAAAGGGTAATTTTTCAGTTGGTATGGTATCACTTGTGAGTGCGTTGCTCATTTTTGGTTTCTTTAATACTAACAGTGGTATCGTCCCTAGTACGAATGTTTTAGTATATACCGTAGCAGGTTCTGTGGGAATTTCTACTGCTTATTATTTGATTATGAAAAAAGTACGCGGTGAGGCTTTAATTGTTGAAAATGTAGGCAAAGAGGGCGAAGGCAATGAAAGAAGCGAAAGTGATGACCCCAAATTTTGGACAAGTGGTTACTGGAAAAATGGCGATTGGAAACTTGTTACACCACGTATTAGCATTAGGTCTATATTATCCGCTTGTGCTTTAATTTGCTTGGGAATTGGTGTTGTAACATCTTTTGGTACAATTAATGCAGGAATGTCTGGCGTTCCGCAAAATTTTGACCATTTGATTCTTATTACTGGTCTTGTAGATTTTATTGGTGTTATTTTTGGTGGTATGCCACTTGAACCGATTATTTCTGGTACAGCGGCGGCTCCATGGCCTATAATGGGTGCTTTTGTTCTAATGTTAGTTTTGGGTGCAATCGCATTACTTGGGCTTGTAACGAAAATATGTAAATATATGCCTGTGCAAAGTATTGCTGGTTTTCTTGTTGTTATTGGTTTCTTTGAAACATTCTTGCCAAACTTAGTGCCTTATTTCAGAGCTGGTCCAAGAGCTATACAATTCCATGGCAATGTTGCAGAATCTGCAATAGCGATGGGAGTTACTGCCTTGACTAAAAATCCGTTTATTGGTATTTTAGCTGGTATTGCTGTGCGTTATATTGGCACATTCTTTGGTCTATAATGAATATTGTCTTACATCAACCTGAAATTCCGCACAACACAGGGGCAATTGGGCGCACTTGCTTAATGACAAATTCAGGTTTACATCTAATTCATCCGCTGGGTTTTTTCCTTGATGAAAAAGCTCTAAAGCGGTCTGGTTTGGACTATTGGCATAAAATAAGGGTAAATGAGTATGTAAATTTTCAAGAGTTTTTAACACGCAACCCTGACATCCGCTTTTTTTGGGCGGAGTCGGGTTGCGGGGAACTCTATACCAATGTAGAATACAAACAAGATGATTTTATTATCTTTGGAAGTGAAACTGTAGGGCTTCCAATAACACTACTTGAACAATATCCAAATAACATTATAAAAATTCCTATGACAGGTGAAGAGCGTTCATTAAATCTATCCGTTTCTGTGGGTATAGTTTTGTATGAAGCATTACGACAGAATGGATTTAAAGGTTTGCTTTAGTGACAACATGCCCTAGTCTCTAATACTTTGTTCGCATATTTACCACAAGCAACATATGGTATACAATAAGAAGTGTGATTTATTAAAAAAACGAGGTCAACGTTATGATTCAAAAAAATGTTTTGGTTCTTTTTGGGGGAGCGTCCCCAGAGCATGAAATTTCTGTAACAAGTGCAACCAATGTGATTAATGCCCTTGGAAGGCATAATGTGATTCCTGTGTATATTACGCAGGATGGAAAATGGTTACTATATGATGGCAAGTTAGACAATGTACAAAACATAGATTGGGAAAAATTCGGCACTCCAGCAATTTTAAGCCCTGATAGAGTAAATCGTGGTCTTATGCGTGTGGTTGGCAACAAAGTAAAAATGATTCCTGTGGATGTAGTCTTTCCTGTATTGCATGGTCCAAATGGGGAAGATGGCACAATTCAGGGACTTTGTGAATTGGCGGGAATGCCCTATGTAGGCTGTGGAGTGGTTGCTTCTTCTGTTGCAATGGATAAAGCTATAACAAAATTAGTGGCTAAAGCCCTAGGTATTCCACAAGCAGACTATATGATAATACATGATGAAGAATTTAAGGGAAGAAAAATAAAGCCATTCTTGAAAAAAGTTGAAACAAAATTAGGCTTTCCATGCTTTGTAAAACCTAGTGTTGGTGGTTCTTCTATTGGAATCAGCAAAGTTACCAGTGTAGACGAACTTTCACAGGCTATTGAGTCTGCTTTAGAATTATGCACTAAGGTAGTAATTGAAAAGTCTATTGTAGGGCGTGAAGTTGAAGTTGGCATTTTGGGAACAGGTTTAAATGCAAAGGCTTCTGTTGTTGGCGAAATTATTGCAGATGGTGAATTTTATGACTTTGATGCAAAATATACAAAATCAGGGTCACAAACTATAGTACCCGCCGAAATTCCAGAACGTATAGTAAAGAAAATTCAGAGTCATGCATTGGATTTATTCCGCGCTATAAACGGAAGTGGGCTGTCCCGTGTAGACTTTTTTGTAACAGACAAGGGCGATATTCTCTTTAACGAAATTAACACCGTCCCTGGATTTACTGCCATAAGCATGTATTCAATGATGTGGGAAGCAAGTGGAGTTAGTCGCGAAGAACTAATTGAGCAACTTTTGGGGGGTATTTAATTTTGTCCATTGGCATATATGATTCAGGTGTAGGTGGGCTTACTGTTTTACAGGAAATTCGTCGTATACTACCCAATGAAAGTGTTATTTATGTAGGTGACACTGCAAGAGTACCTTATGGAGCTAAGGACGCGGATACACTCTTTTCCTATGGAAAAGAGATTGTCCGCTTTTTGTTGGACAAAGGTGCGAAAATTATTGTGTTGGCATGTGGCACAACCAGTTCCACTATTTTTGAACGCTTGCAACAAGAATTCCCAACTGTAACATTTGTGGATGTTATTCGCCCTGGAGTTATTGCATGTGCTAAAATGGCAGAAGAAAATCCCCATTTAAGATGGGGATTTATTGCCACGTCTGCAACAATTCGCAGTGGGTTATTTGTGCAGATGTTAAAGGATAAATCAGAAAATGAAAATATTGTGATTCATGCGCGTCCTTGCCCATTATTTGCCCCTATGGTTGAAGCTGGTATAAATCATCCACACTTTGCTTTTAATTTTGTGGCAGAAACATATTTAGGGGATTTGCAAAATCAAATTGATGCGCTGGTATTAGGATGTACACATTATCCATTGATTAATTTAAAACCAATTCTGGGCGATATAAATTATATTAATCTTGCTACTTATGTTGCAGAAGCAACAAAAGAACATTTAAAAAATATGGGAAATAGTTCTGAAAATGCAGTGATTACATTTTATGTGAGTGGTATACCTGAAACTTTTGCAAAAGCAGTTCGCATTATCCTTAATGAAGACTTTCCTGTATATTTAATGGGTCAAAGCGTCTAATGGAAGTTGATAGTTGCTATTTGATAATCGTTTTTCTGCTATAGCAACAAAATCTTTATTTATTTACACCGCTCACTTTTCTTGACTTCTACAAAAGAACAAATTAACCAATGCAACAATTCCAAAAAGCCATGCAAGGTTGCCCAAACGGTTTAATTCACTAAGCCTTCGCAAACCAAACGCCAAATAACCATCAGGGGGTAATGTGCCGATATTAGTAATGCTTCTGAATAATGATACTTCCGCTACTGCCAAATTAGGCAACCAATATAAAATTTCATTCATACCTATATATATAAAATAAATGCTTATTCCCGCAACAGCTACGGGTAATATCAAGTATTTAAGCCGCCGTGCGATGCTTCTAATATCGTGCGATTGCATTCGTTGAGAAATTGTTAAAATCAGCGCAAAAAGAATATAGAGCCACAATATATAAATCAGTATTCTATTACGAATGCTAAAAGTCTGTACAAATCTATTGATATCAACAACTGCATAAAATTGAGGGCTTCTGCCAAGGCTGGTAAGCATTTCACGCGAGTGGATTCCAATATCCAATAGATTATAGTGATTAGCGCTTACATATATTGCGGTAATAGGCAAAGAATCATCATTTCGTGGCATCCATGCGGTGTAAGGCATATCTAAATCTTGACGTACAACACCTGTTACTATATATGGAATATCGTTTATCTCTACAACCATCCCAATAATATCAACACTGCCAAACAAAGTTGAGGCGAGACGCTCATTGATAACCATGGACGGGGTATCATCTATCCAAATAGCACCTGAAAGAAATTCAAAAAAGTGAGTGTTAAAATACGAACTGTCACAATAAATAATGGTTGTTATCACAGAATCTGCAATAGAGGTAGATAACACCGCACTCCCCCTACTTTCAGGCGCGAATCTATAATCAGGGAATTCACGCTCTAGGGTTTCGATGTGGCTCATATTCCAATGCAAATGACTTTCGTTGAGTTTGGGGGCAATATAAATAACATTGGGCGAAAAATATCTGCGCGCGCCCAAATAGGTATATGCACCCATCACCAACGCCCCTATCAACACAAGAATATTAAATAAGGCAAAAATAAATAGTCTAAGATTCATATTCATGAAATCACCATGATATCTCTAGTTCTTCAGCACCCACTAGGCGTACACGATTACCTGGTGCAATAGGCATGTCACTATTTACAATAATTGGTGATGTGGGAAGTTCGCCCCAACGCACAGAAATTGTTACATTTCTTTCGTCACGCCTTCCTGGCTCTACATTCATCCTGTGAACAATATAATCATTTCCAAATCGGCGTTCCACTGCTTCTATAAATAAGATAAAATAGCCGTTAGAATCATGATTAAGTGCATTAATCGGAATCATATGGCGCGCAACAGATTGCCCCCCTGACACTGTTACTCTTGCCGATTCGCCCCCACGTAATTGATTGCTGTGAACATCAATAAAAACTGTATTTCGTCCACCTTCAGGCACGATTCGTGCTGTAGTTCCATCAATCCTTTGAGTGCCAACTTGCACAGAAACATCCTGACCAACATCAATAAAATCCTGTGTTTGTGGAAAACTTGCTTCTACAACAAAACGATTATTGCGTATTGCAGTAGTCATTACCACTGTACCTTCTTGAATAATAGAACCTACCTCTAAGCCTTGTACAACTTCCATGATTAAACGATTGGTAGGGGAATCAGGGTCTAGGCGCACTTCTACAATTCCGCCATATTCAATTTGTTCATAAAGGTCTGCAATACGCCTGTCCAGCCTTGCACGTTCCAAATTGTGGGTTGCCAAGGTGAAATTATGACCCGCTATAGTATTCTGGCGGGTTTGTATTTCTGCCTGGCGATTGCGTTGCGCTGTTTCAATTCCACCCTCATATGTCTCCCATGAAGTTTCATAAGCCTCAATGGCACGATTGCGACGCATATAGATTTGTTCCCGTGCTTGTTGCAATGAAGCGATTTGAGTTTCTCTATTTGTGATATCTTGGCGTGGTATAATTCCTTGTGCGTATAAGGTTTCCAACGAACGTATTTCATCCTGCAACGCAATTGCTTGATTTGTATTTGATTCAAGCTGTATATCATACTCCATTAAATTAAGTGTTGGGCGTTGTGTCATTACGTTTAATGGTTCATTTTGCAACAAATTAAGCTCGCGCTGGGCATTGTTGCGGTCACTAGTGGTTCTTTCTATGCTAATCAGCAAATTACTCCTTGAGTGATATGCGTCGTCTAGTGAGTTTTGCAAAGCCTCAATATCGCTGGAGATTGTAAACAACACAGAGTGTGCATTAAGTGTATCTCCACGTTCTAAGATTTGCGTAATTCTGCCCGTTGATGGTGCAAAAATTCGCTCTGTATCTGCTGGGCGCACAACACCATTGCTCACTGCTTCTGGGCGGACTGTTCCCTGTTCTATAAAACCAAGGCTAACTCTGGGGACATGCAAGTCTGCTAGAGTGCGTGAAAAAAATGTTACCAGAATCAAGAATGCAATTCCGATGCCTGTAATTCCCTTTAATATGCTTGAATATGTCATATTTCTCCTCCTCTGTTTTCTCTTTATCTTAAAACCTTGGGATTAGTCTTTTCATACAAACATTTTTTGTAGATATGCCGCTTTTAGTTCTTTAAGTTGCTCTACTTTTTGGTGTTGGGCGGTGATTTGTCTGTCAATATTATGGAGGAAGTTGCCTATAAGAGTCATCTCTTCGCAACTTGGAGTTAATAGGGTATAGTCTCGAATTTTGCCCAAACTAAGAAACTTTTGGGTATTGCCTGCATTTTCTATATGAATGTAGTTCTCAAAAATATGTGTTTTCAGATGTTGAATCAAAAAAATGTTTGGAATCCCACCACCATTTTTGATTAAGGCTACATTTTTGATTGCAAAATCATCTCTATCAACGATTACAGGGTTGCCGATTGTCCCTATCATGCCAAAAATTATATCACCTACATCCACTTTTGACCGTTTGTTAATTAATTCGAAATCATCGCTTGAAATAAAAGAAGTATTTGTCATATCTAAGCCTGTTTCGGTTAAATTTTTCGATGTTACTAATGGGTGTCCATGCTCATAAAATTTGGGTGAATCGTGAGTCCCATCACGAATATCCTTTGAATTGGACAGTTTTCGTTCAGTCCATGGCTTTGTAAATCCTTTAAGTCGCACTTTTGGCACAATTTCACCCGTTTGCGGAAACATTTGTTGTAGATATCCCTTTTTTAACTTCCTCAACCCGTCCAACTTTTGTTTATGAAGGGTGATATTTTCGTCAAGGGTACGAAAAAATTCGCCTATAGCAGTTTGCTCGTCAAATTCAGGTACATATCTCAAAATACTGTCTATGTTTGTTTTTGACAGTGATGGTATGCTTGTTGATTCATCAAGTTTCGCCCATTCTATATCTTGTGACAGTGCGAATAAAAAACTAAGGTCATTATTGGGCTTTGGGGTAATAAAAAATAAAGTATCAACAGTCCAAAAAGGAGCTTTCAAAAATTGGGGTTTATCTATTGTGCCTTTTCTTCCAATACCAATAGCATCTTCCTCTGATAGGCTATCATTAACACTAAGCATATACCCACCAGTACCATATACAGGAATGTCTCCATAATTCAGATGCTTATAATCCCTACCTGAGTTTACTTTGAGAATATCCCCCAACTTCCGTTGTACCCAAGCCCCCGTAAAACCCTTCAACCTTATTTCAGGTACATTACCTTCCATTTTTATATCGCCTCCTCATTAGTATGCAGATTGTCGAACTCTTAAAAATTCCAAGGCAACATCAAGAGCTTCCCAATCATTAACATGTATATCTGGTTCTGCAACCAGTGGGTCACGGCTTTGGTCTGGTCGAAAATACATAGTTATATGCGAACGAATTAAAAGCCTTGCAGTTGGTGGAGAAAAAGATGTTCCCCATCCAATGCCGTTTGCACCGCCCGCACTGGGTTCGCCAATGATTATCCCAAAATCGCTGTCACCAATTGTCAAAGCGGCTATTGTACCACCGCTAAAAGTGCGTTCGCTGGTTAATGCTATGATAAAAACATCATTTGGGTTTGAATTGTATAAATTTGATGGAACGATGTAAATTTCCTGTCCCTCTCTATAATTCAAATGCATAAAATATGGAAATATTAGCCCCTCAAAGTACGTATAACTTCTAGATTCATTCCATTCACTCAAGCGCAAAATTTTCCCATGGGAAGGAATCGTCAACCCTAGAGCTTCCAGCAAGTCATTAACTATTGTTGGGTTACCTCCAGGCGAATCACGCAAATCAAAAATAAAATCTCGCACCCCTTCACGCATAGCACGATTTATGGATTGTTTAACAGTCCTATGATTATGCGGACAAGACTGCAAAGAACCAAACCATATATAAAACACATTCTTGTCCTCAAGATGTTGATATTGAAGAAATGGAGGTTCTAAATTTATTCTGTCATCACTTGGATGTGTTGCTATTAATAAAACTTCTCGGCGAAAATATCTTCTGTTATTTTCAAGCTCCATGATTACTACTGGGCAATCGTTGATAAAAAAAATATCTGCCCCTGCCCTTTGAAGCATTAACTCATAACCGCTATATCGTGCATGATTACGCAATCTTCCAGGGATATTATATGCGCCAAAATATCTGTCAACTTGATAAGTAATATTCTCAATTGCCACGCCTCCAATACTGATAACCCTATAATTTGTGATTCTGTTATACTCATCTGCAAGGAAGATACCATATGGACGCGCACGGAAAGGCGTTTCTACAAAGCCACCATCTTGAAAAAATTCATCAATTCTATTAAGATTTTCTAGTTCGTAATCCCATTCCCATACAATGGGCAAAAGAAAAGAGCGTGATATATGCCCATCTGGCAAAGTGGCAAGCACTCTTTGTGTGGCTAAGGCAAAATCTGTAACAGTGAGAAGTTCACTTGTTGTTTGAATATATTCTGCTCTTGCCTCCCAAAAAAGACTAGGAACCCATCCTTCTATGGTAAACATAGGATGTGAAGATTCCACAAAATTAAGAACCGTTATTGCATCCTCAGAAAAATCTAATAATTCATTTGAAGGGCGTGGAATCGCTTCACATGTACAATATTCTCTCTCTATTCTTTCATAAATCCATACATCATCATTAACACGTCTTGCAAAGCAGATTATCAAAAGCATAGATAGAAAAAAACCGAGAAATAACCTTATTTTCCTCATATACAACTCAATTATCTAATACAGATACTTCGTCATTGCGGGCTTGCCCCACAATCTCTCTTGAACATGTCATTATTTTAAACTGGATAATCTCATCCCCTCCACCAAATGCTCCTGACCATGCAAAAATACCAATAATGCAGGGAGCATATAAAAAAACGATGCCGCAAAAATAATCTCATTATTGCCTGTGAGTGTTGTAATAAATATACTTAAAGGGAATCTTGATGGATTAGTGATAAATACAACAGCTTGGTCAACTACGTTCCAGTAATCAATAAATACTAACAACGCAAGTGCCGCAATAGCAGGTTTTAGGAGTGGTGCGATTATACTAACTAAAATGCGCAATTGCCCCGCGCCGTCTATTTTGGCGGCTTCAATAAATTCTGCGGATAAAGTTTTCATAAATTGCCTAAGCAAGAATACCCCAAAAGGACTAAAAACCGCTGGAAGGATTATTGCCAAGACTGATTCTGAAATTCCCAAAAACCCAGCCATTACAAACTGTGGAACAAGCACAACAGGTAAAGGCATTAACATAACTACAACATAGATAAAAAATAATTTTTCTTTGTGTCGCCAAGTTACTTGCTCAAATGCATATGCCGCTGGAAAAGCAACTATAAGTTGCCCAACCACTGATGGTACAGTAATGATAATAGAATTCCAAATACTATTCATGTATCCTGTATTTTGGAATAAGTTAATAAACTGCCTAAATGACAACCAATTGGGAATGAGAGTCATTCGCACAAAATGTATTTGTGGAAAAACATCTAAGGTGTAAAAATAATTTGAAGGCACAATATTTCGCGAGTACCTACTTGATAACTCAAAAGCTGTCATAAAAGAATTCGTAAATGTAAGCACTACAGGCACTATAAATAAAATTGCAAGCGCGGACACAATCGCTATGATAATAAAATTCTGTATACCTCTAAATACTTTACTTACTTTAGCCATTGTAATGCCCTCTCCTTTCTAAATGAGGGCTATGCCCTCAAACTCCCTCACTACAGCGGGCAAGATTACAAATATGTTTGGCGTTGTTGGAAGAAATACATTACAAGCACCACAATAAAAATAAATCCAAATGTAAAAAATGAAGCAGATGCCATTAATTGATAATTTAATCGTTCAAATTGATTATTTAAGAAGTGTTGCATTAGATATATGGGGCGATATGGGTATCGCCCTACCAGCAAATATACTTCCCTAAATGCCTTAAAAGAATTTACTACAGACATCAAAAATACTAGTAAAAATGTAGGTCCAAGATAGGTTAATGTAATTTTGAAAAATTGCCATACCCTACCTGCGCCTTCCATTGATGCAAATTCATAATAATCTTTTGGAATAAAATCCAAACCTGCCTGAAATAGAATTACATTAAATCCAATGTTCTTCCATATGAAAATTACAATAACAAATACCATTGCATGACTGGAATTGAGCCAATCAATAGGTTCATGTGCAAAAAACAAACGGTTAAACATACCATTGTGCGCAATAAAATTCTCCCAAAATCCAATAACAGAGCCTGAAGGTATTACCAGAGGTAATAAAAAGAAAAGCAATAAAACCCTGCGTGCCATTTTGGGCAAGGGACGCAGAACCAAAGCCAGCATAAGCGCCAGAAGCATGTTAAGTGGTATACTTGCGCCCATAAATAATAAGGTATTGTTTACTGCTAATCTAAATGCGAGGTTATTCCATGTTGCAATCAGATTTGCAAGACCCACAAATTGTCTTGATACTGAATTGTCAATAACTGCATAGTACATAGAAATTCCAAATGGCACTACATAAAACATTGCCAGCCCAGCCAAACTAGGCAATAGCAAAAGGTATATAATATTGTCATGCCTAAAAACACGCTTTATTGCTTTTGTCATTCTATTCCTCCAATCTCTTTTCATAGGGATTAAACCTTTTGGGGCTGTCCGCCCCAAACCCCAACAAGGGCGTGGGACGGAGTCCTACGGTTTTGAACTTACTTCTCCACCGCATATTCATCAATATAGCGGCTAAGTTCGGCTAGATCGTTTTTAGAAACAGCATCCCCTTCATAGAGTGATGCCACAAGACTTTTAAGTGAGTTGCCATGAAGTTTTTCTAAAAAAGATTTACTTTCCTTCTTTAAATACATATCTTCATCTATTACTGGGGTGTAGATGTTTGTCTTGCCATTCCGTCGCACGGTCAAAAATCCACGGTCAACTAATCTTGACAAAAAGTTTAACACTGTGGTAACTGCCCACTCCTTTTTGCATTCCAACTCTCTTGTAATTTGCGCTGATGTTACATCTCCGCTGATATTCCAAACAATTTTCATAATTGTGAGTTCAGCATCTGGCAGTCTGGGAATCGCCATAAAAGCACCTCTTCTACTTGCCCTTGAAGGGGGTTAAGTATATAATGTCCAACGATTTAATTTTACACATGTAAAACCTTATTGTCAAGCACAAATGCTATTGGATTTTTTTTCATTTTGTTCTATACTTTACTAAAAGCGACTGCGTCGCACCTCAAAGGAAGATAACAATGTGGACATGCCCAAAATGCAAGCATTACTTTAAAGAAGTAAATCAAAATCACTTTTGTAAAACGACACCCTCTAGCGTAGAAGATTATATTAATCGCACTCCAGAGGAATACAGGGAAATTTTACAATATATTTATGAAATTATCCGCAAATATGCACCCGATGCCATTGAAAAAATTGTGCGACATATGCCAACATTTTGGCATGAACAAATTTTAATCCAATTTGCAATAACTAAAAATTACTTGGAATTACATTTGAGTGATGAAACAGTACGTTATTTTGAAGCACAATTAATAGACAACCTATGTAAATATACTAGGGGTACTGTGCAGATTCCTTGGCATAATCCAATGCCATTTAAATTAATTTGGTATTTAATTCTCTTCCGAATCAATGAAGTTATTCCCCTTGATGATATGTTTGTTGATCAAAACAAGGGCGTGCATAGCACGCCCTAAACTCTATATTCTTAATAGCCCATTTGTCCTACAGTCCGTGGATAAGGTATTACATCACGAATATTTTTCATGCCCGTCAAATACATAAGCAACCGCTCAAAACCTAAACCAAAACCAGCATGTTTTACTCCACCATAACGCCTTAAATCCAAATACCACTCATAGTCATCTGGATTTAACCCAAACATTTTAATACTCTCTTCAAGTATATCAAGACGCTCTTCTCGTTGGCTTCCACCGATAAGTTCGCCAACTTCGGGTACAAGCAAATCTGCACAAGCAACTGTTTTAGCATCGTCATTTACACGCATATAAAAAGATTTTATAGCACGTGGATAATCTGTTACAAAAACAGGTTTTTGATAAATTTTCTCACAGATATAACGTTCATGCTCTTTTTGCAGGTCTTCGCCCCATTTTACAGGAAACTCAAAATTTTCACCTGATTTTAATAATAACTCAATGGCTTCTGTATAAGAAATTCGTGCAAAATCGGCATTAACTATTGCTTTTAAGCGTTCTACTAATCCTTTTTCTATCCACTGGTCAAAAAATTCCATTTCTTCGGGTGCATATTCCAATACATAAGATATTACATACTTTAACATGGCTTCTGCTGTTTCCAAATAGTTATCCAAGTCTGCAAATGCCATTTCAGGCTCTAACATCCAAAATTCTGCCGCATGGGTAGTTGTATTTGAATTCTCTGCACGAAAGGTAGGTCCAAAAGTGTAAACATCACGCAAAGAAAGACAAAAAGGCTCGACTGCTAATTGACCACTTACTGTTAGCTGGGCAGGTTTGCCAAAAAAATCCTTACTATAATCGACTTCACCTTTATCTGTTTTGGGAATACTATTTAAAGGCATTGTTGTTACTTGAAACATTTCCCCTGCACCTTCACAATCACTACCTGTTAAAATTGGTGTGTGGACATAGACATAATTACGCTTTTGGAAAAACTCGTGTAATGCATGTGAGGCTAACGAACGTATACGGAATACAGCCGCATAGGTATTTGTGCGTGGGCGAAGATGTGCAATGGTTCGCAAGAATTCAAAGCCATGTCGTTTTTTTTGTAGTGGATATTCAGAAGGACAACTACCTTCTAATAATATAGATGTTGCCTTAATTTCAAAAGGTTGTTTATCTCCAAGACTTTCTACAACTACCCCATGCACCGTGATACATGAACCTACACCCAGTTTAACAACTTCATCAAATAGCATTCCATCTTTTAAATCACTGTCTTCTATCACCACTTGCACAGAACGAAAAAAACTACCATCATTTAATTCTATAAATCCTAAATTTTTATTATTTCGAGTGGTGCGAATCCATCCACCTACAGTAATATTTTTTCCTAGATAATCATTTGTGTTGCGGTACAAATCTTTTACTCGTGTGTACATTACAATCTCTCCTTTATAATTAATAATGTTCGCTTGCCAATATCACGCAAAACAGATATATTGTATATTATAACACTTTCACTTTTTGTAGTCCAAAAAGAAAAACCATGGTATGTAGCGTTATTGTAAAGGAGTGATTAATAATGCCAGACAATAGAGATGACTATTTTGGCAAGTTTGGGGAGAAGCCCATAGAGCCAACATTTACACGGTTTTCAGATTATGAAGATGATGATTACAGTCTATCATTTGAAGATACAAGACCTGTGGACAAAGAATATTGGAGCGATAGAGAATTTAGGAGTGGAAAAGAAGAAAAAACAGCACCACCTTCATTTAGTCCTACAAGTGTTTATGCATTTGATGATGACGATGAATATGAAGATGATGATTATGATGAGAACTTTGACAAGGGTTTTGATAAAGGTTTTGACACCTATGAAACAAGCAGAAGCGACGGGCGCGTACTAACGCGGAGGGAAACAATAGAACGTACAGCGGCAAATTATCGTGAAGGGGTGTTACCACCAAATCCATCACGGCAACGTGAAATGCCAATCGACCCACGCAAGGCAAGAAAACATAATGCACCAGTGGGAAGAAGACCACGTTCTAATACAAACAATACAAGAACTGTAAAAAGAAGAGATTCCTATGATGATCAACCGTCGGCAAAGCGCAAATCACAATTTACAAACTTTTATGTAACAATGTTGATTTTGGGTGTTGGAATATGCTTGACAATTTTCATAGCAGTATCACAAGCTATAGGGCGTTCTCCTTCTGGAGGGGGGGGGAATAATTCTAATGCCCACTTGCAAACACAACCAACCCCACCACCTGCTTTACCCACTGTTGTAAGACCTGATAGGCGCGATTTTACTGCCATGGTGACAGAAATAGACCATTTTTCCGACCCACGTATAATAACTTTTATGGATGTAAGAGATAGGCGCATACGTCACTTTCCAGTAGCAGACAATGTATCATTAAGCACCCGTCATGGGCGACCTATGACATTTGGAGAATTACGTATTGGGCAACTGGTAGAAGTAGCTTATGATGGCAATAACCAAGAGGTATTTATAATCAATGACAGCGTGCAGGCGTGGGAACATCGTTCTCGTACCAATGTTCAAATTAATATAGAGGAATCTACAGTAACTCTTGGTAACCAAATATTTAACTTTAACAGCCAAACATTAATAACCTATCGTGGAGAATTATTCTCCATCGCACAAATAACCACTAATGACACAATTACAATGACAGGCATTGGTGATACTGTATGGACAATTACAGTGGATGCCGCACATGGGTTTTTACAGCTTGTTAATGCAGATATAGTTGTTAATGGGCGAATAAGAGTAGATACCAACAATTCAACAAATATTTTCCGTTCGTTAGAAGATGTAACAGAGTCAATAACTCTTGTAGAAGGTACTCACAGAATAATTGTTGAAGGTGCAAACATTGAAACATTTATTCAAGATATCATCATAGAACAAGGTCGAACGTATGATTTAAATTTAGGTGAAGTTGTTTTGCGTCCTGCACGATTGCATTTACATGTGCAACCTAGTTATGCAGAAATATTTATTAATGGTGAATTGTTTGACGGAACAAGCCCAGCACTTTTAACATTTGGAGAGCATCATATTCGCGTGGAGAGTGAAGGATATCTTCCACAAGAGCAAACAATTAATATCTACAGAGATGTTGCCCACATCCAATTTGATTTGGTGCGTATAGTTCGTGATTATACATTAGTTATTTTCACAACCCCTACCAATGCACAAGTTTTTATTAACAATGAATTTATAGGATATTCACCAATCACAAGGCAAGTACACCCTGGTACGCATCATATTACAGTGCGTTTGTCTGGTCATCTTGATTCAAACTCGTCTGTTTATGTTGCAGAGGGTACAACAGAAGCAGTTACAAGGCATTTGTTATTATCAACAACAATGGGTAATGAATGGATTGTACCACCACACACCGTTGACCCAATTCCCACACCAACACCACTTCCAGCAATAACACCACCTCCACAGGGAATACCAGGATATCAAATACAACCTACGCCAGTTCCTACACCTTCCATTCCATCATTACCAATAGAACCATCACCGACATTACCGCCCGCACTTCCTACGCCAATGCCCGCTACGCCACAACCTACACCAATTCCAACGCCTACTCCATTCCAAGACCTTCCAGAGTTGCCGCCAACGCCACCCCCTTCGCCACTGCCCACATTACCACCATCAATACCACCACCACCCACAGGAAATACACCATTACCACCACCATGATTAACACATTTGATATTGCTACAGAGTTGAAAAAATTGCCCAACCTACCAGGTGTTTACATTATGAAGGATGAAAACGACATAATTTTGTATGTAGGCAAGGCAAATAATTTATATAATCGTGTGCGTAGTTATTTTCAGGAATCTGCACACACTAAGGCGCGTCGATTAGCAAAACGAACAAGTCACTTTGAGTATGTAGTTACAGACACAGAGAACGAAGCGTTTATTTTGGAAAACAATTTAATAAAACTTCACCACCCCAAGTTTAACATTCGCTTAAAGGACGATAAAGCATATCCATACATTAAAATCACAGAAGAACGCCTGCCACGAATTCTATATTCTAATCAACGCGGCAAAGATAAAGCTAAATACTACGGTCCTTTTGTATCCCGTTCAAGAGTTAAAGAACTTTTGGATTTAATCCACAGATTATGGCCTTTGCGAAAGTGTAGCAAACGTTTCCCAAGGGATTTTGATAAAGAGCGACCTTGCCTAAATCATCATATTGGGCAATGTCGCGCCCCTTGCGTGCGTCTCGTGGATGAAGAAACTTATGCACAGTACATGGTTGAAGCGGAGCAGTTTATACAGGGTAAAATTGAAGGAATTTCAAAACGTTTAACAGCTGATATGCAAGCCGCTTCTATGTCTATGGAGTTTGAAAAAGCCGCTGAATTACGAGATACTATAAACACACTTAATCTACTGATGGAAAAACAAAAGGTGGAAACAGGCAAAGATGACAGGGATGTTTTGGCAATCTCCCGCCAAGAGCAAGAAGCCTTAGTTCAGATTTTCTTTGTGAGAGATGGAAAATTAACAGGACGGGAACATTTTTTGTTGAATGTTACAGCAGATGCGGTAGAAGAAACAGCGGAAACCGAAGAAGTGTCTACGCCACTTCCCGAAGGAAGTGTAGCTGGGGTTTCCCCAGCGGAACGGCGGGGGTTTGGGGGCAGCGCCCCCATTGAAATCGAAGCAGAAATAATGGCGGCTTTTATTAAACAGTTTTACAGTGAAGCCGCATTTATTCCCAAAGAGTTAGTTTTATCAGTTTATCCCACAGAAAAAAATGCAATATCTCAGTGGTTAAGTGGGCTTGCAGGACGACAAGTAAATATTGTTATCCCCCAAAAGGGCAAAAAACGCGATATGGTAAAGTTAGCCCAAACCAATGCAGAATTAACAATGTCACACTTTGGAACACATATTAAGCGTGACTTAGAGCGGAACAAGTTAGCACTTGCAGAAATAGAGCAAGCCCTTGGCGTAGACTTTGCCCTCACACGCATAGAGGCATATGATATATCAAATATTCAAGGTTATGAATCCGTGGGTTCTATGATAGTTTTTGAAAATGGCAAGGCAAAAAACAGTGATTACCGCAAGTTTCGTTTAAAAGCTGTGTTTGGTCCTGATGATTATGCTGGAATGGAAGAAATAATCTCTCGCCGATTAGCCCGATACAAAGAATCTGACACTGCATTTGCAAAACTTCCTAATATAATTTTTGTGGACGGAGGCAAAGGGCAAATAACAGTGGCAAAAAAAGCATTGGAAAAAGCAGATTTGTTTATACCAGTGTGCGGGATGGTTAAGGACGAACGCCACCGCACCAGAGGGCTTCTATATAATGGCGTTGAAGTAACTCTTCCTCGTAGTTGTGAAGGTTTTAAACTTGTTACACGCATTCAAGATGAGGTACATCGTTTTGCTTTGGAATATCATAAAAAATTACGTGCCGATTCTCAAGTACGCTCTGTGCTGGATGATATTCAAGGTATAGGTGCAACACGTCGTAAGGAATTGTTAAAACACTTCAAAAGCATTGAGGCCATTCGTTTAGCCAATTTGGAGTCGTTGGCTTCTGCACCATCAATGAATAAAAAAACCGCCCAAGCGGTGTATGACTATTTTCAAGATTTTGATTTTGAGGAATAGCCCCATTTAAAAGGAGGAAAGTTGATGATGAAACCAATCTTAGAGCAAGAATATGTATTCCAATCAAAAGAAACAGGCGAATTTCACCGCGGGCGATTAATCCTAGAAGTATCAAATGGGAAAGAAGTGCTTACATTAATGCCAACTCGTGCTATGAGCCTTGAAGAAATTGACGAAGTGATTAGTGGCTTTGAGGATGACATATTGCGTAAAATGAGAGTTACCCCCCGCGAAGATTTTGATATTAAGTTGCATCAAGACAATAAATTATACAAAGTTAAATTTAAAATCCATCGTGTTGTTGAGGGCATTGAAGAGATGTAAGCTCTATTGAAAGGACTGAATTAAAAGTATGAGTATATCTGCAAGTGGTGCATTTAATGCCCCCAGCACAGGGTACTCTGTGCCACTGGCAAGCGTGGTGAGTGAATTTCAATTGGATTTACTTACCCCAGCCGTTGACATAGATTCTAAAATGCTAACCCAAGCGAATATTAATAGACCAGCGTTACAATTGGCTGGATTCTTTGATTACTTTGACCCCGCACGCCTACAAATTATTGGGATGGTAGAGCATACGTATCTGCAAAAACTGGATGATAACTTTCGTCAAGAAAATTTACGACGTATCTTTCAACATAGAATCCCTGCAATAATAATGTGTAGGAAACTTGGGCTTTTTCCAGAAATGCTTGATTATGCAGAACGTTATGATGTTCCAATTTTGTCTATAGATTCTGCAACCACAGACTTTATCAGTGAAGTTATACGCTGGATGAAGGTACAACTTGCACCACGGATTACTATGCATGGTTGTTTACTTGATATTTATGGTGTAGGCACTTTGATTATTGGTGAAAGTGGCGTAGGAAAAAGTGAAACTGCTTTAGAATTGATTAAACGTGGGCATCGTTTTATTGCTGATGATGCGGTGGAAGTGCGGCGAGTATCATCAGAAACATTAATTGGTTCATGCCCTGCAAATATTCGTTATTTTTTGGAGCTTAGGGGCATTGGTATTATTGATATCCTGCAAATGTTTGGAGTGCAGTCGATTAAACCAACACAAGCAATAGATTTAATTATAAATTTAGAATTATGGGACCCATCTCGTGTTTACGACCGCCTTGGTCAGCAAGATGAATTTACAGAAATTTTAGGTAATCGCGTATGCAGTCACTCTATACCCATAAGACCAGGTAGAAGTTTAGCTGTAATTTGTGAATCGGCAGCAATAAACCATCGTCAAAAGAAAATGGGCTACAATGCCGCAGACGCTCTAACAGAACGTGTGATGAGAGTAGCAAGGTCAAATGGAACAAATGGAGGTACTAAATTCGATGACGTATATTGAGTACATCAAACCATTACTACCAAATATTGAATTACTAGCAGAAGAACCATTGTCAAAACACACATCATTTCGTATAGGTGGGGCGGCAGAAATTTTTGCACGCCCTCAAACAACACTAGAATTTTGTTTAATTTGGGATGTTTGTTCAAAACATCAAATTCCAATAACAATACTTGGCGACGGAACTAATGTATTAATTTCTGATTCAGGTTTAAGGGGTGTAGTGGTTGTTACAAATAAGATGAACTTAATTACAGTTGAAGAGGAAAATAACGGCGAACGAATAAAAGCACTTGCAGGCGCACGGCTTTCCAAGTTGGCAGAAACAGCATGTTTGGCTGGTTTAACAGGTCTTGAATTTGCCTCTGGAATTCCAGGTACTGTGGGTGGGGCTGTGTACATGAATGCAGGTGCGTATGGTAATGATATAAAAGATGTGTGCGAATCTGTAACTATGCTTATAAGTGGAGTCGATGTCCCCGCTGCAACTATTTTTTCATGTAACGAAATGGATTTTGGTTATCGAAAAAGCATAGTGCAACAGGGTGGAATGTTTGTATTAGAAGTGGTATTTAAATTGCAAAAGGGAAACACACAAGAAATACGCGAAAAAATGACCGAATTAAACAACCGAAGGCGCACAACTCAGCCCCTAGACTTTCCCAGTGCAGGAAGCACTTTTAAACGCCCAACAGGGCATTTTGCGGGTAAGTTGATACAAGACAGTGGCTTACGCGGGTTTTCCGTTGGGGGGGCACAAGTATCTGAAAAACATACAGGTTTTGTTATAAACAAAGGTAAAGCAACAGCCAATGATGTAATAACACTAATAAAAGCAATACGCGAAAAAGTTCACACCGATTCTGGTATATGGCTAGAGCCAGAAATACAAATGTTCGGAGATGATTTATGCGTATAGTAATTGTTACAGGTATGTCTGGGGCGGGTAAGACAACTGCCTTAAAAATCTTTGAGGATGCAGAATTTCATTGTGTAGATAACCTTCCTCCTGCCTTTGTTGGGAGATTTGTACAGTTTTGTCTAGAGAAAGAAACAGACATTACACAAATAGCTTTAGGATTAGATATTCGTGGGGGCAAACTCTTTGATGATTTTTCGACAGCATTGTTAGAGATGAAATTAATGGGCATAGATTACTCTATTTTATTCTTGGATTCATCCAATGAAGTCCTCCTCAAGAGATATAAAGAAACACGACATTTACATCCCCTTGCTAAAAATGATTTAATTAGTGTGGGAATCACAAAAGAACGCGCATTATTGGAAGATGTTAAGGAGAAAGCGACTTACATCATGGATACGAGTCATATCTTGCCACGCCAGTTAAAAGATAAAATTATTTCTGCATTTACAAACAAAACCAATGTGGGGCGATTGATGATAAATATTATGTCTTTTGGGTTTAAGTATGGTATTCCAGAGGAATCTGATTTAGTTTTTGATGTAAGATTTTTGCCCAATCCTTTTTACAATCCAGATTTAAAACCATTGTCGGGGCTGGACGTGCCTGTTCATGATTATGTAATGGGGCATGATGTTAGTGTTCGTTTTATGGACAGCTTATTTGGTATGTTGAATTTTCTCATTCCTCATTATATTAGCGAAGGAAAAAATCAACTTATTGTAAGTATTGGCTGTACAGGCGGGCGGCATCGCTCTGTTACATTAGCTCAGGAGTTACGACAATCTTTGAATTTACAAGACTATTCTGTAGCAGTACATCATCGTGATATTGACCGCGACCCGTCGAGAAAATAAATATGTCATTTTCACAAAAAGTTAGGGTAGAATTACTAAATTCTAATACACAATTAGATGACGAGCGCAGTTTGGTACGGGAATGTTTTATTAAAAATGGTGTAATGTGCAACCCTCAATCCACATATCATTTGGAGTTTTCTCTATCAGAGCCAGTGGCAACAACCCTTATAAACATACTATTTGGTTTCAAACTTAACCCAAAAAAGATTGCCCGCAGGGGGCAAATTGTTGTATATATAAAGGAAGCAGATAACATCGCTGATATTCTTAACATAATGGGGGCGCATAAATCACTCTTAACCTTGGAGAGTATGCGCGTAGAAAAGTCTACACGCAATCATGTCAACCGTGCCAATAATTGCGAAGTTGCTAATATAAACAGAATTGTTGGTGCGGCTTTAAGCCAAATTGAGGCAATTGAGTTTATTTCGCAATGTGTGGGACTATCTTATTTATCTGAACCATTAGAAAAAGTAGCGCGTTTACGTCTGCTACATCAAGATTCCAGCCTAACAGAGATTGGGTCTATGCTTGACCCACCTGTAGGGAAATCGGGGGTAAATCATCGCTTGCGTAAGATTTGCCAGATTGCAGAAAGTCTTAGTGAATTGGAAAGTAGGTGATAATATTGGTTGAGCGCTCTGTGCAGATGGATTCTTTTTTAGAAACATCCTCAGCTGCGAGTTTAGTACAAATTGCAAGCCGTTTTAAAAGTCGCATTTCCTTAGTAGCAGAAGAAAAAACCGCCAATGCAAAAAGTATCATGGGATTAATCTCTTTAGATTTACAAAGTGGGAATGTAGTCAAAATTATTGCGGAAGGCGAAGATGAACAACAAGTTTTACCAGAAATAGAGAATGTTCTGTTGAATTTAGCATAAAGTTATATAAGAACTAATGAAAACACCCCCCTGTAAATAAATCATCTACAGGAGGGTGTTTTGTGGATTTATATAGATTAGTCGCAACAACCACCATCTTCAAACCTTAGTTGTCGCTCAATGAATATGGTACCTGTATAAGGTACCCAAACCCCTGTAGGCGTTACTCGCATTTGCGCTCCAACTACTCTATTAACAAAACCTGAGAATAAGGCTTCGCTACCACAAAAGCGACACCAGGCAATTGCTGTCATCCACGCAGAGTTAAGTATCGGTTGTCCGTTTGCGACGAAAACATCATCATTAAAAAATAAAGATGTTGGCCATCCATGCAAGTGAACACAACGAGCAGGGCTAAGGCTTGCCTCTACAATAGTACCAGCACCTAATATTCGAATATCCTCTACGTCTATGAATTCGACTACTCCATCATCATTTATGAAACTCATAGAGATGATTGTAGAAAACCCTATTGAATACGGATGGTTGGGGTTCATATGGACTGGTATACCATATTCGATACCATATTCCTCAAAAAATTCTTCAGACTCAAATAGCATAATGCATCTAAATTCGATAAATGATTGCGCTTCATCATATTGGTTATCCTCTGCTACTAATGCATTCATTGGGACAAGAAGCAACATACACACCAGTGTTACCAGAAAAATAAATTTCTTATACATAATAACATTCTCCTTAAAGTCTGTTTTTTTTGCTAAATTAAATTATTTTGCATAACAAAACCCTTATAAGGTATCTTCTCATAAGCAGATAAGCGCAGGATATTACGCATATCTGCTATCATTCAATCCAATTCATGATAAGTATTCCCCCTTCCTGCAAGTCAAAGGGTATAATTTCCTTCAACATGGAATATTTTACTCCTTAATTTTTATACTGTCAATATTTGTACATTACAGTTTGACTACAATTTATTAAAACAAGTATTTTTTAGTATATCCTTGTATTATGACACTACGATTTCCCCATACCAATCCAATATACCACCAAAGTCATATACAATGTTAAATCCCATATCTAACAAAATCAATGTGGCTTGATGGCTTCTGTTTCCAGAACGACAGTATACCAATATGATTTGGTTATTATCTGTTAAAAATGTTGGTGCAAGCACTGTTATCTCATCTAATGGGATGGAAATGGCATCTTTTATATGCCCACCAGCGAATTCATCTGGTCTTCTAACATCAACGATTATTGCATCACCGTTGGCAATAATTTCTTTCGCTTGTGATGCTGTAATCCTTTGTGACTGGGGTTGAAGCTCTGCATACATGATTATCAATCCTTCATCTATTTCACTTATTTCTTCCGCTTTTTCTGTAGAGCAAGCCACTAGGAGTATTAAACATAAAACTAAAGCTGTCAAACTAATTCTTTTCATAGTTACTTTAATATCCTCTCACTGATACATCCAAGGTGTGTTATTTCCTAGTAAACAAAAAATCGCTGTTAAATAGAGCGATTTTTTGTTTTTTGTTTATATTCCCATAATAATACCAAAAATGCATTAATAGTGCAATAACAATGGCACCGTATTTTCTATGCGGAAGTTTTCAAGTAACTCTAAATCCTGTGGGCGTGTTAATTCTGCCATAACAATTACAACCCCAACTTCAGACTTATCAATATTATCGAGAATAGTAGCCAAGTCCTCTACAGATTCAAGAAAATGACATTCAAAACCCGCTAAACGTAACCCCATACATCGATTGGAGTTATCACAAATGGCAAATACACGCATTCTGCTAGACCTAAACCCTTCCAAGAATCATAAAGGATATAAGCAAGCCATAAATTGCGATACCCTCTGCCATAGCTACAAAAATCATGGCTTTACCAAAGTTATTCTCATTTTCACTGATTGCACCAATTGCGGCAGCGGCGGCGGAGCTTACAGCAATACCAGTACCAATTGCCCCTAAACCTGTTACTAGGGCGGCAGCAATAAAAGCGGCTGCTAGAGCCGTGTCACCAGACTCCACAGCCTGTGCTGGAGTTGCAGAGGCTTGACCAGAAAAAATAAATACAGATGATAGTATCGTTACAAGGAAAAAGGCAAAAATATTCATTGTCAAAGCCTTCTTGCCTTTTTTTATCACAATAGAATTCTGCCCAGATACATTTCCTTTGGAAAGTGATAGTTTTTTAATTCCTCGTTTTCCTTTATAGTAATAAAGTACAGGTAAAATTATTGTTGCCAAATACAACAAAACTGTAACTAAAATAAACATGTTATCGCCTCGCTATCTTATGAGATGTAAACGCTCGTCCGCCCCCAGCATAAAAGCGACTGAAAAGCTCATAGAAATCCAAACGTAAAACCTGAATGCCCACCAACAACCCTTCAATGGACATAACAAGTACATTGCCTAGTATAAAAATAATAAAACTTCCTGCGCCTGCTGAGCCTTGAGAAAGTTGTATAACAACATGCATCATTCCCGCATGGCTTATGGCAAATGCGCCCACACGCACAAATGAAATCGTATTTGTGGCATAGGTTAGTAATGTTTCAAAGACCTCAATAACTGTGTTAAAAATGAATTCACCTGCTTTAATATTAAGAGGCTTGCCTGACATTAAAGTTTCCAATGGATGCTTAAAAGCCACAAAAATCAAGGGAAAAAGTGCAACTAAAACTACAGGGGTGGTAATTGGCATATTAAATACAATTGACCTTATTCCCAACCAAAGTGCCGCCCCATAAAATGTAAGACCTGCAAGACCATTTGCACCAAACAGAAAATCTGCCATTCGCCCTTGCCTAATCGCATTATACATATGAAGCCCCATAGATAAGGTTATAAGCACCACACCCAGTCCAGCCGCAAAAATTAATGTTTCTGTGATATTTGAAGCTGGTCGTCTCCATAATGCAGACAAAATTTCTTCATTACCAAATATGCTACCATACAAAAAACCAAACCCACAGGCGGAAACACCTATTAGTATCATAATACCGCCTAAAGGTTTTTTCCACTTATAGCGGATGTACATACCCAATAATGATAATGCTAACCCATGCCCAACATCACCAAACATTAACCCAAACAGTATAGTGTATGTCACTGCTAAAATTGGTGTAGGGTCAAGTTCTCCATAGGTTGGCAAGCCGTATAGTCTTGTGAAAAATTCAAATTGACGAATCAGAGGCGGGTTTTTTAAGATAGTTGGTGGTTTTGGGTGTTCATGTTCTGGGGAATGGCTAAAAACCACCAATTCATCATAAACAATTTCTGTTTCAAGTAGATGTGCTTCATCTTCTGCCATCCAACCTGTAAATGTAAAGACTCGTTTGTTTTTGCTTAAAGCAGCATACTTTTTTACATCAAACCTTGCATAAATATCTTGCACTCTTTCACATGCAATTGCTAGATTTTGCGGTTGTGCTGTAATTTCTGAAATTAAATTTTTGCTCAAATTTAATATTTCATGCTCCATATAGAAACATTTGCCCTTCCATATGTCGATTAACATAGTTGGTGTACCTTGGTGTTTTTCTCCTAAACAAGTGTCAGAAATATCAATATATTCAAATTTTAACGACGCAAATACCGCATCCGTCGTATCTTTGTGTGGTTTTGGTGTAAGATACACGCCCCATGTGTGGCTTGTGTCACGCTTAATTACTTCAAATGCAATTTTTTCATCATTGGTAAGGAATTTCTCAAATTGCAAAAAATGTGGGTGTGCCAAACGCCCAAAGCGAAAATGAGTAAATTCCGCCTCACCCAACACTGATAAATCTGTATTAAAAGCCGTGAAATCTTGAAGGCGATTTATATAATCTTGTGCTTCCCGTAGTTTCTCTTCAAGCTCGCGTAAATGCTCACTTCTCTGGTCATAGGCTTGGGCGGCTTCCTCCACCATGTTTACTGCTTGTGCTACTGTCATTGGGCGATATATATATGGCGTGGCAGGAAGCATTTTTTTAAGTCGTTCTGCTTTTTGTAAGGTAAGTGAGTAGGGGTTTAGAGTTGTAAATGGCTCCATTGGTTCTTGGGTGGTTTGTTCAAGTTGTATATCATAACGGCTAAGGTATTTGTTTACCACATGGTTCATGCTGCCGATATGTCCTGTTATACTTATGTATTTCATTTTGGCAACCATGGTGTTTTCTCCTTGTAATTAGTATTAATAAACTAAAGATTGCAAAATCTCATCGTGTGGCAACTTAAAATATAATCCTTCATAGATTGCTTTGATATTTCTAATTTCTAAATGCTTTTCATATAGGTAAGAGCATAGTGCAACTATTGACGAATTCCGTGATTCCTTTTTATATAATTGCAACATTGCTTGTGTCATAGTTTTTTCAGGAAAATTAAAATTACGGAAAACGCCGCAATAAAAGCTATTTTCAAGCTCTGATAAAAAAGCCTCTTTTTTAGCGGAAAGCATATGGTCAATTTCTTCTGTGGTTAGCCTATAGCCAATGGGTAGGAGATATCCATAAGCTGTTTCACCTCTTACATGGTAATAACGTTTTAGGCGATATATAAAGATTATGTTTAACATATCTGCTTCTGTACCTATGATTTTTCGCATAGAGATTTGGGTGGGCTTGTCCAGCCTATTAATTCGCTTCCACAAGGATAGATAATGGGCTAAATCGGAATTTGCATAACCGTAAACTAATTCTTTTACAAAATCGCGTACAGGTTTATCATATATATATTTAGACAACCTGTTAAACTCCAAGGTAATGTTTGCTGGGCAAAGCCCAGCTACACTTCCTTTGATTTGAATGGGGGTGCTGCCCCCAAGCCCCCGCCATTCCGCTGGGGAAGCCCCAGATCCACTTCCTGCGGGAAGCGACGTAGTTGCTTTCTTGATTAAATATTCATAATCTTTAATTAATGTTGCGCGTAATGCACATAGTTTTGTGTCCAGTGCATGATAATTACTTCCCAAAGAGAACATCATGAACAATCCTTTCTTTCCATGCACGATTATGTTTTTCAAAACTTCCCGCCAAAGCTGTTTCTTTTTCTTTATAATCCAGTTGCAATAAGTCAATCCTTTCTGAGGCATCTGCTTCGGCTAAAAGTTGCTCTATTGTAATATCAGCTTGTTTTTCAATCTCCGCCACACGTTGCGTGATTTCTTCTTCTGCTTTTTGTGCCAATCGTGTCTGTTCTTTTGCAATCGCGCTCATAGCTTCCTGCGCTTCACTTTCAAGAGCTAATAATTTTTGAATTATCATATCTATATTATAGTATAATTTGGAAATTTTGACAATCATTTCTTTGTAATATCCTAAACAAAAAAATATTCTCTTTTATTTCCATTAATCCATGCTTGTGATAGCATCAAACAAAATATAATTATGGAGATAATTGAACCCCACCACTCCATGGGACAAAGCTCAGTTACGCTTTAATCCTATTTCATATATTTTTTGTAATACATCCATATCAAATTTTTGTGCAGAGGGGGTTTTTATAATGTCTCTCCAGTCTGATTTGTCAATCAGCCTATAACCCATATGCATGACGATACGTTCATAGATATATGGGTTTTTTATTTTAAGGTTTGAATACTGCTCAAAACCATTCAAATAAGCGGGTACGCATTTATGATAAAGTTCTGCCATGTGTTCAATATCATTTGTTTCTGTTATAAAGCCTACCAAATCTTCACCCAAATAACTCCAACCTGCACTATCCCAGTCGATTAAAGCAACTTTATCAACTCTATCATTTGAGTAAAATATATTTGGTGGAAAGAAATCACCATGTCGTATAACAATGGGCATTTTTTCAATTTGTGTCCATATGTCGTCCGATTTTTCATCTATATCAATAATCATTTTACATAGATGTGATGGCACTCCATTATTTGGCTGGCGGATATAATCATACATCCCATTCTTTGAACGATTATAATGATAGAAATTTTTCATGGCATCTTGATGACATAGGTTTTTGATTGTTAAAGTAGGTTTATCAACATATAATTTGCCATGAAAACGACCAAGTTCATTTGCTATTTTCTCGCATATTTCAACAGTCAAGTCTTCACCAGATATGCCTTCGATATATTCCAGCCATAGTTTAGTTTCTTCACTAGTTATTTCTGCATGATAACATTTTGGCCAACGTAAAAATTCTGTAAAAATCTTCTCAAAGTCTGACATATAAAGGTCATACTCTCGTCTCCACGAATTTGGGTCACCAATGCGATTCCATTTTCTTTGTGTTTTTACAACCACCTTGATTGGTTTGTTTTCGCAAGTCCCTGTTATAAGTTCTACATGTCCAACAGACCCACTACTGAACTTTGTAACTTGATAACCTTTGTCTATTTTTGAAATATCCAATGTAGCTTCTGCCCCTCCTCGCACCATTCTGGCGATGCGTTATTTTAATTACTGAAACTAAAGTTATTGTATCATAAAATTTCACACACAGCTTTTTTATGTTATAGTAGGATTCCACTAAAGAAGGAGTGAAATAACTTGAAAAGAGTTATGGCAATACATGATTTATCAGGGTTTGGCAGATGTTCACTGACTGTAGCCTTGCCTATTTTATCGGCGGCGGGTGTAAATTGTTGTGTGTTACCCACAGCATTTTTGTCTACACACACAGGCATTGAGGGCTTTACTTATACAGATTTTACAAAAGAAATGAAACCAACCGCTTTACACTGGAAAAGTATTGGATTAGAATTTAATGCGATTTATAGTGGCTTTTTAGGTTCGATTGAGCAAATAGATATACTCAAAGAAATTTTTAGTATGTTTGATAAAACCCCCTTAATTTTGGTTGACCCCGTAATGGGCGACAATGGCAAACTATACAAAACATTTGCTTCTGAATTTCCAAAAAAAATGCTTTCCTTATGTAAACAAGCGGATATAATCACGCCCAATGTAACAGAGGCAACATTACTACTTGGTGAGGAATACAAGGAATCATACACCAATAAAGAACTGGAAACTATAATAAAAAAACTGCTTGACCTAATTGGGACGGACAAGCAGATTGTATTAACAGGTATACGCTGTAAAAATGAAATTTCTACATTAGCATATGCAAAAGACACTTTTTTTTATGCAAAAAAACAGCATGTAGAGGGGCATTATTCAGGTGCAGGTGATATTTTCGCAAGTGCTTTGTTATCAATGTTACTAGTTGGTTATGACCTAGAAAAGTCGGCAAACATTGCCTCACATTTTACATCTACAAGCATCGCGCAAACGCTTAAAAACAAAGAAAACCCACGGCATGGAATATGTTTTGAAAGTGAATTATACATGTTGACGAATGGTCAAGATCGTGAGCTTTGCTCATCCCCACAAAATTTTTGAAAAAAAGTTTGTGGGGATGCAATAAGGGTGTTAAATATGGGTAACAAATCTTACTTTCTTTATTCGCAATACATTTAGCAAAACGGATATAGAACTAAAACTCATGGCAACAGCGGCAATCATTGGATTTAACAATGGTCCGCCAAAGATGTACAACACACCTGCGGCGATAGGTATGCCTGCAATATTATAAGCAAATGCCCAAAACAGATTTTGTTTGATGTTACGCATAGTTATTTTGCTTAATTGAATAGCGTGGGCAACCCCTGTTAAATCTCCACGCATAAGTACTATTTCTGCGGATTCTATGGCAACATCTGTACCATTGCCTATAGCAATGCCTATATCCGCTTGTACAAGGGCTGGTGCGTCATTTATGCCATCACCTACCATTGCAACCTTTTTGTCAATGGGGGCGCTGCCCCCGCCACTAGAGCGCGAATGAATCGCGTTTCCGTTTCCTTCGGAAAGTGGCATAGCCACTTTTTTATTATGACCTTGTAATTGTTTTACAGCTTCTGCTTTGTCTTGGGGCAGGACTTCCGCAAGCACTTTGTTTATACCTGCCTCCCTTGCAATAGCGTCTGCTGTTCGTTTATTGTCTCCTGTTATCATTACAACTTCAATGCCCATATTTTTAAGTTGGGTTATGGCGGTCTTGCTGGTAGGTTTAATTACATCTGCCACAGCGATAATCCCCTCTAGTTGCCCATTAATCGCCATGTACATAGGGGTTTTACCTGAAAATGCTAATATATCACTATCCTCTATATAGTCAATTATGTTTATTGCGCGGTTCTCCATCAGTCGTTTGTTGCCAATGAGAATATCTTTATCATCAATGCGTGCTTCAAGACCTTGACCAGTAATCGAGTTAAAACTTTCTGGTTCAGATAATTTTATGTTTTTTTCTTCCATTGTATAATTTACAATTGCTTCGCCCAATGGATGTTCGGAGTGTCTCTCTGCACTTGCGGCAAGTTGTAAAATATCATCCTCACTGTAAGCTCCTTTTGTGATAACATCCGTAACATTAGGCTTACCTTCCGTTACTGTTCCTGTTTTATCCAGTGCTACAATCTTGATTTTATGTGCCATTTCAAGAGATTCGCCCCCTTTGATTAAGATGCCGTTTTCTGCACCTTTGCCTGTGCCTACCATTATGGCTGTGGGCGTAGCTAATCCTAAAGCACAAGGACAGGCTATAACCAAAATCGAAACTATTATTACCATAACAAAAGCAAGGTTATAACCAGCAATTAACCAAACGAGTCCAGATACTATTGCTATTGCAAGCACGGCATAAGCAAAATAACCAGAAATTATATCAGCAATTCGTGCAATGGGAGCTTTAGAATTTTGGGCATCCTCCACTAGTTTTACAATTTGCGCTAGTACAGTGTCTTTACCCACTTTTGTTGCCTTATATTTTATAGAGCCAGTTTTGTTGATACTTGCACCAATGATACTGTCTCCTTCTTTTTTGCTCACAGGTATACTTTCCCCTGTTAGCATAGATTCATCAACTGCTGTAGAGCCTTGCACCACGATACCGTCCACAGGCATTTTTTCCCCTGGGCGTACAACAATTACATCACCCACTACTACATCACCTATTGAAATTTCCATTTCTGTATCATCACGAATGATTTTTGCTGTTTTAGGCGAAAGCCCCATCAGTTTTTTGATAGCCTCTGAAGTACCACCTTTGGTCTTAGCTTCTAAATATTTTCCTAAAACAATCAGTGTAAGGATAACGGCTACGGTTTCAAAGTAAAACTGATTTCGTCCCATAAAAACCATGTCTTCCATGGTAATGGACAACGCCGTACCGAACATAAAAAAGTTTTCTACGGTGATGTACAAGCTGAATAAAAACGCAACTATTGTACCTTTTGCAATAAGTGAATCCATATTGGCTGCACCAGAAAAGAAAGCGGCAAAACCTCTTTTAAAAATGCCACGGTTAAGCCACATAACGGGTACTGTTGCTATTAGTTGCACTAATCCATTATAATGCGGAAATTTCATTGGGTCCCATTCGACGGGTATAACATTTGGCCACCATGTATAAAAGACCATTGGTATCATTGAAAATAGGAATAGTGGCACAGTAATAATTAAAGACCATTTGAAGATTTTCCATTGCTCTTGCAACTCATTTGCTTTACGATTTGCGGTTGATTCAGATTCGTTTTCATCTTTACTTGGTAGATGCAAAACAAAACCTGCACGTTTTACTGTTGTGGCTATTTTGTCAAAAGAAGTTAAACTTTTGTCAAACTCCACATCTAACTTTTCTGTGGCGAAATTAACTTGACCTTTTGTTACGCCCTCCATTTTATTTACCACACGCTCAATATTTCTGGCGCAAGCAACACAATTCATGCCACTTATCGCCAATGTCATATGTTCCATTAAATATCATCCCTCTTTCTTAATGGGGCTTTGTTCTAGTTAAGATCTTGGGATTTCATCCCAAACCCTGAGAAACTTTTGAAAAAGTTTCATCAAAACTTTGATAAGGATATGCTTCGCACATCCTGAAAAATTTACAAAAAAGTGAAGTATCACTTTTTTGCGGGCAAACGCCATACAAAAGTCTAAAGCCCCCCGCCCAGTTATGTTGTTATTTTATCACTAATTATTATATTGGCAAGTATGCACTTTATTGTGCATTAGTATCTAAAATGATACTATATAGTTCTTGCAACTTTAAAGCAGACTTGTCCCAAGAAAACTGTTGAGCGCGGGCTAATCCCTTTTGTGCAAAATAATCACCATGTTTGCAAATCTGTGATAAACCATATGCAATATCCTTAACATCAAAAGGATTTACCAAAAATGCAGAATCCCCCGCAACTTCGGGTAATGAGGCTTCATTTGCGGCAAGCACAGGTGTACCACAAGCCATAGCTTCTAATATGGGCATTCCAAAACCTTCATATATGGAGGGAAAACAAAATGCTACAGCCCCACGCATTAGTATGGGAATTTCGTCCTCATCAAGATAGCCTGTTATGATTACATTTTCCCCTGTTGATGGAATTGCAGAATATATATTTTCATTTCGCCAGCCGTTACCCCCCCCCAGTACAAGTTGTGGAGGGTTTGGGTGTTCTTTGGTAAATAATACATAGGCGTTTATTAGGCGTTCTAAATTTTTTCTGGGTTCAATAGTGCCAATATATAATAAGTAATCTCGTTGGATATTATATTTTTGCATAATGGATTCTAAGCTAGGAACTTGTCTTTTGTGTATTGGTGTAAATCGCTCTAAATCAACACCGCATGGGATTACTGTTATTGGGGCAGTGACATTGTAGTAGTGTTGTAGTCTTTCTTTAGTGAATTCTGAAATAGTGACTATTGCATCGGCACGTTTTAAGGATTTTTTAAAATTTTTACGCAAAAAAAACAAAGTTCGTTTATTGACTGTTTCAGGATAATCACGAAACACCAAGTCATGAACTGTTAAAACTACTTTATTGGGTACAAAGGTTGGAACTATAAAATTAAAAAAGTGGTAAATATCGGCGTTATTGTTATGAAACATTCTATAAGGGAGTGGTGCAAACGAATGTATTAACTTGTGTGCAGAATGGGAAATATATTTGTTATGTGACAGTGTGATATTGCCATTTTGGGGAAAACAAGGGGGCTGCATGAGATCTTGTAATTTTTGGAATTTATGTTCTGTATCCCTCATGGAAAAAAAATTTAAAACATAATCCAGAGTCGTGTTTTTTAGGAGAGAACGTATAATTTGCTCTGTATAATAACCTATTCCTGTTTTATTTCTGCTTAACATCGGTTGCACATCTAATGCGATTTTCATTTTATTTTAACACTCCAATAGGTTCTGATAATGACTGTATAGCTTTTTCATCATGTCACGCCTATCAAATAACTCTTGTACACGTTGGCGTGCGTTTTGCCCTAATTTTTCGCGTAAAGTATCATCATTAACTAGCCGATTAATTGCATTGGCAAGTGCTGTAACATCCCCAACTGGCACGGTCAGCCCCGTTTCTTCATGTACGCTTACCCATGGTACAGCTGTTGGTAAATTTGTATTAATTACAGGTTTTGCATAATACATAGCTTCTAATTGGGTTAGTCCAAATGCTTCACTATTTGCACATGAAGGAAAAATTAAGCAGTCGCAACTGTTGTATGCGCTTAACAGTTGCTCTCGTGGTAATGTTCCTAAAAAGTGTATTTTTGTGTTTGTTTGATTTGACTCTGCTTCTGATTTTAGTTGTTCTTCTAACGCGCCATTACCAACTACAAACAATTCTGCATTTTCTACGCTTTTCATAGCTTTGATTAATATATCCACGCCTTTGTAATAAACTAAACGCCCCACAAACAATAACTTTTTTGAGTGGGGGGCGTTTGTTATAAGAAAGTTTTTGTTGTTTATATTTTTGTAGGCATTAAAATCAAGCCCAAATGGTATGATGGTACATTTATGGGCATAAGCAGGCAGAAATTTGGAAGAGGATAATGTTTCATTTGAGGCAACAATAATAGAATCGGCACGTTTTAAAGTGCGGTGGATAAGTGGCACTAGGAATTTTAAGAATATTTTTTGCCTAACAATATCGCTGTGCCACCACACTACTAATTTTCCTTTACACCCAAATAACCATACAGCTAGGTCGGCAAGGGGGAAAGGGAAGTGTAATTGTACAATATCTGCATTTTGTGATACTCGTTTATATTGGCGAAAAAAATCTAATGACAGTGGCATTGATAGTAATGTTCCAAGGCTGTTTGCACGGGTGATTTCCACGCCATTAAAGAGTTCGTATGTGCGTCGCCCTTTGGGCTGGCATACCAGCACTTGCATATTTGTGTATGGGGTCAAGCCCTCTGCTATGTCGCGTACTACAGTTTCCACACCACCCACCACGGGCGCATATAGTTTATTTACTTGTAAAATTCGCATGGTTATCACTCCCATTATCATAGCAGTATTCCCCTAGAAAAGGGATTTATCCATATGTTAAACCAAAAAAGGGCTATCTTGTAAAAGATAGCCCTTTTTGATACGCTCTGATTATTTTTTTTTATTACGTTTGGTTTTTTGTTTTGCTTCAGGTTCTTTAACAACAGTATAGGGAAATGTTTCGCCAAGGAATGGGGGAAAAAATTCAAAAATGCAAGGTCTCATAAAGTCCATAAGACTCAAATTAAAATCAGGGAACGCCCCCGCCGAAGGTTTTTTGCGACGTTTCGACTTTGACTTTGGTTTCAGTTCTGATTTTGGTTTTGACTTTGATTCTGGCTTTGATTTTTGTTTTGATTTTGACTTTGCTTTTGGCTTAGACTTTGTCTTTTGTTTTGCCATGGTTTTTCTCCTTCTATGCTATTTGGGGTATGTTTCAACAAGAATTAAAACACGCCCCATTTCACAATAAATTAAAGGTAATACGAACACAAAAGCGCGCAGGAAGATGGTTATTGGCAGAAAAGAAAAAGCCAAAACCATCATCACCTACGCGCCATAAATATGTAATTTAGGCACACACAAAACTCACAAACCCGCTACAGATAAGCAAAGTTATACTTGACCCTATCCTCCTTGAAGGGTACACAAAGATAGTGTATAATATCATTTGCTATGGAGCAGGTGAATTCCTGTGTTTGTAGGTGATGGTTGTGGTATCCCTACGGGCGTCGTGGAGGGTGTGGTGTCCTCCTCGACTCCATGGTTCTTTTTTTAATAACGTGAATAATAATAACATAAACAAGATTTTGTATTCGTTTGCCTTTTCAATACTATACAACATTAACATAGTATTTGTCAAAATTCAACTGGGGAATAAATTTGTACTATCAAATGTAAAATTCTCATAAGGTATAATAAATGTAAATAGGAGGCTTAATACTATGCGTCCATCGTTAAACATACGAAGAAAATTATTCTATTCATTTGTGGCATTCCAGTTACTATTGGTTCTGCTGGTGTTTAGGGTATTGTACATACAGGTTTTTCAAGGTGAAGATTTACAAGCGCGCGCATTTGAACAACAAACCCGTGATAGATTAATAAGACCAAACCGTGGTAGTATTTACGACAGAAATATGGTTGGGCTTGCGGTAACAGAAACAGTGGCAAGCATAAGCGTAATATATGCACAGATTGTGGATTTGCCTAAAACAGCCCATGCCTTGGCAGAAATATTGGAATTGAATGAAGCAGAAGTATTAGAGAAAATCTCGCAAAGGGTTGCATTGGTTCGTGTGGCACAAAAGGTAGACAAAGAAACAGCAGATAGATTAAGAATTTTAGACCTACCAGGCGTGGTAATAGACGAAGATATACGACGGATTTATCCTTTTGGTTCATTAGGTTCTCACTTGATTGGGTTTGTGGGGCGCGATAATCAGGGGATAATTGGGTTAGAGGCTAAATACAACGAGTTTTTGATGGGAGAACCAGGGCGAATACTTACCGAAACCGATGTAGCGGGGCGACAAATCGAAGGAGCGCGCCAATATCGAGTTCCGCCAACAGATGGTTATGATTTAGTTTTAACATTGGATGCTGTTCTTCAGGCATATGCAGAGCAAACAATAGAAATGTTGGTGGAACAAAAGAATGCTTTGCGTGGTGTTATTATATTAATGAATCCAATGAATGGGCAAATTTATGCAATGGCAAACAAGCCTGATTTTGATTTGAATGAGCCATTTACAATACAAAATCCTGAACTTGCGGCAATATGGGATACATTAAACAATGAACAGCAAATGGAGAATTTAAATCGTATGTGGCGCAACTTTGCCATAAATGATACATATGAACCTGGTTCTACTTTCAAAATAGTAACTGCGGCTGCGGGGCTTGCAGAAGGATTAATCACCCTAGACACCCCATTTTCATGTTCTGGTGCATTAACAGTTGGTGGGCGTGCCATAAAATGCTGGAGAAGCCCACGAAGTCATGGGGCGCAAACATTTACACAAGGCGTGCAAAATTCTTGTAATCCAGTATTTATGATTGTTGGTGAAATGCTGGGCGCAGAACTTTTTTATGACTATCTTGTAAAATTTGGATTTAACCAAAAAACAGGCATAGATTTACCAGGTGAAGCAGTGGGTATTATGTACACTCCTGATAGAATGGGACCTGTCGAGTTGGCAACTATGGCATTTGGGCAAAGCCTTACTATAACACCATTGCAATTAGTTAGGGCGGCGGCAGCAACAATAAACGGCGGATATCTAGTAACACCACATATTGGAATGAGACTAATTGATGGAGAGGGGCATATCGCGCACGAATTTGCACCCCCACGAGGAGAGCAAATTATCCCCACAGAAGTTAGTGACTCCATGCGTTTTGTGTTGGAAACAGTAGTATCTGTAGGCACAGGGCAACGAACATACATTCCAGGATTTCGTATAGGTGGGAAAACTGCCACTAGCCAAAAATTACCTCGTGGAAGCGGAAAATATATTTCATCTATAATGGCATTTGCGCCCGCGGATAATCCCGCTGTTGTTGCATTGGTTTTGGTAGATGAACCACAAGGGACATATTATGGTGGTCAAGTAACTGGTCCGATTATGCAAATATTGTTACAAAATGTGCTTCCATATCTGGGAGTGACACCTGTTTACACAGAAGCGGAACTTGCAATTGTAGGCACAGCACCTGTAACACTTCCTAATTTGCGTGGAATGGAAAAAAATGAAGCCTTAGAAATTTTAAAAAACAATAATTTAGGTTTTGATGTAGTAGGGCAAGGTACAACGATTATTGATCAATTCCCAATCCCTGGCGAGCTTGTTAATCAAGGTGAACGAGTTTTGCTAAGGGTGAAGTAAATTAATTCAGTTCCTTGGAAACAAAAAAAACCGTGGAGTACTCCACGGTTTTTTTGTTTCATTTTAATGGGGGCACTGCCCCCAAGCCCCCGCCACTACAGCACGAATGAATCGCGCTTTCGTTTCCTTCGGAAAGCGACGGAGTCGCTTTTTTATTACTCGTCGTAATCGTTATCAATATCGTCATCATAGTCTGGTACTTCTGGTTCAGTTGGAGGCAAATCGGGTTCGATTGCAGGAGTGTCGTCAATTTCAACAATCAAGTTTTCCCAATCTTCGCCAAGAATCTGACGAAGGCGGCTATCACGGTCAAAATTACGCGCTCTGCTACCAGAAGTAACTGACGTGCTTGCATGTGGGTCTGGTCTAGTGCCAATTACTTCAATAGAGTAGATATAGAAGTAGTAACCCATAAGGTGAGGAGGATTGTTTTCGGAAATACCTGGATTAGGTCTGTTCATGATAATACCCAAACTTGGATGATGTTGCTCATCAGACCTATATCTGATATCAGAGAGTTGAGACGGAGAAATTGTTAAATCAATCCTAAATTCTCCACCAGCACCAACATCAGAGATTGCTGCACGAGATAGTCCACGACCTTGACCAGCACGCGCACTAAGTTCAATTGCACCATTCCAACCATCACCAGGAGGAATCAAGCTACCCATACGCCCTGTGACAATTACAGTGTCCCAAGGAGCAAAGTTTACTTGTTGGGCAGAGATATAAACACCAGATGCCCAGTACTCACCAGTCATAACACGTAAAGCAGGTCTGCCTGAGGGGCTAGTAACCACTCTTACATCAGTGCCAGAATCAGGTCTTCCATGGTCAACAAGAAGTGGATAAATACCTGTCATCATGTTGCCTGGTAAACTAGATGGGAAACTAGCATTATCAACACGCCATGGAGTCATTTGAGATAAATCCATGCTCCATCTTTCAAAAGAAGCAAGTGGCTCTGGGCGATGGAGAGTTATAGTGTGAACCAAAAAGTCAACAGTATTGTTGGATGCCAATAGGCGAACGCCTTGGAATCCGCGGGCTATATCATCAGCAGTGATGATATATTCCATTGTAAATGGTGTCATCATGTGACCAGAAGTCACTGTTTCACGAGCGAGTGCTAAGTTACCAACTTGCGCTCTAATCAAGTGTCCACCAGCCATGCCACCCAAGTCAACATTAAGTTCCATTGTGTTCCAACCAACTAGAGTTTGAACAGAGCCAGTTATTACTATCATGTCGCCAGCACGCATAATGTCGCCGCCAAGATAGTTGCTGATATTTAAGCCATCACGCCATGCGGCAGAACGGTTACTGATACGAAGGCTATTACCAACTT
>Ga0123355_10000401_pt1 | contig 56389 bp, 65 predicted proteins | sample TergutEmb28metaG_3_FD_89872 | JGI IMG/M metagenome (GOLD analysis project Ga0123355, IMG submission 89872) | Embiratermes neotenicus P1 segment gut microbial communities from Petit-Saut dam, French Guiana - Emb289 P1 | ecosystem: Host-associated > Arthropoda: Insects > Digestive system > Gut ... | reverse complement strand
TGCCTCCGGCTTCCTTCAGATTTCACCTCGCGGTGAACACCCTTGCCCTTGGCTAACAGTTCCTTCTGCCTGGCCTGTAGCGGTTTTTCACCGCCTAGTTGTTGCCCATGCCGGGCGCACCAAGAAATGCACTCTAGCTAAACAATTCGCTAGAGTGCATTTATACTCGTGATTTTTATTGCCCTCGTCTAAAAGATATTTCACTTGCATTAAGGATTTCTTCTGGAGAAACTCCTTGCTTATAACAAAGCTCCAACATTTTATCAATAACCTGTTTTTCACTGATAACGATTTTCTCATCCACATTTTCCCGCGATTCCAAGATACTTATGGCAGGGTTAACCAACAGCATGTTTGCTAACGCGCCGTAAAAAATACTAAGAAAACTTATGGCTAAGTTGGCCATAAATGCGTGGATGTCAGAGAGTTGCATCATGCTAAGCAGAACTCCAATTATAGTATGAAGTACCGCCGTATAGATAATTGTTTTTCTAATCAGCTTAAAAAGTCGTACTGCCTTTTCTCTATCTGCGGATGAAATTTTGTAGCTTTTGGATAAAATCGCATTTATAGCCATAACAAAAACCTTTAGCCCGCCAGTAGAAATAATAACAGCGGCAACAGCCGCCTTAAAGAAAATAGCTGTGGCAAGGTCAAAAAGCATAAGTGCCACACCCACGTTGAAACCCGATGCTAACGCTATTAGCAAAAACAAAAATACTAAAAACACCAAAATTCCTGATACATACCTCATACAGTATCCCTCCATCAAAAAACTCATTTAGATACAGAAGCTAAATTATTGGTTAACCATGAGTTAATTATACATTGCATTACATGAAAGGGTACTGTGTATAGCATGAAGGGTTTATGAAGATTTGATGAAAGTCTTTTTCAATGTTAATGCCTTTAACAATTCATCTGAAACAAGTTTGCCGTTTTCATCTACCATGGGAAACTCCATAGCTTTATACGTCCAACAGGCTTTGCCCATACCATGTTTTTCAAGTAGTGAAGACATATCATGGATATAATTTATCCTGCTGTTAATATCAGCATTGCTAATTGCTCCATATTCTCCGCAGTAGAGTTCCTTGCTTGTGCGTTTTGCAAAAGCAATGGCTGGGGCAAGGCTGTTTTCAAGAAATTCCTTGTTAAAAATCGTATCGGCAGTTAAAGATTTTGAATGTTCTGGTCTTTTGTCTGGATTACCAAACATTGCCTTTAACTTTTCGCCACCTTCCATTTTGCCAGGGTAGGGCTGTTGAACATCCACATGTTTAAGCGGTGTCCAGGACGCTCTTTGATGCGTAAACACAAGGGGGTCGTAGAAATGAAAAGTGTAAAGTACACGCTCATTATCCCAAAATTCAAGACTATCCAGCCCCGAAGCAAAATTATTATTTGGCCCACCAAGAAGTATATAACGGTTTGAGTCTATCTCCCATATGGCTTCAATAGCCTTGCGGGCAATCATATTCCAAGTATCTCCATGAGGGTCGATGATTTCATTTAATAGCTCAAAAATCAGATTATCCCCTTCGTTTTTGTAACGTCTCGCAAATTCCTGCCAAAGGGAATAATAGCGTTTTTGACTGGTTTCATCTGTAAATAAGATATTGTCCTCTGGCTTGTTCAAAAAAGCATAGCCCGGTGCTTTGTGCATATCAAGCACCACATTAAGATTCGCGTCCTTGCACCAGCCAATTAGTCTGTCGATAACTTCAAAACCCTCTTCCATATAGCAGAAGGGATTGCTATCACATTCAAGAATAGGATAATCAAAAGGAAGTCTCACGTGGTCAAGTCCCCATGATGCAATTCTTTCTATGTCCGCCTTAGTAATAAATTCGGCTATATGCTCTTTTTTGTAACTACATTGGGAAATCCACCCTCCAAGGTTAATGCCGATTCTGTATTTTTCTAAAATAATACCCATATTTACCGCTCCCTCCAAAAATTGTTTTCCAATTTATTGTCTGTTAGAGTTCGCTAGAGGCTTTGTTCAGAAGAAGTTTTTTCTTTTACTTTTTTGCCTCGGTACGTTACCCTGTGTTTTAGGATAGCGGCATGGCTATGGTATTACAATAGGGGAATAAGTGACCTGTTAATATTCAACGGTAAGTTGCAAATAAATAAGGGTATGTTGCAATTTCTTTTATTGAGAACACGCTCTATTTTCAATACTGTTATAATATGACAAACTATTTTTCCTTGGGGTTAAATAACATTGCTGCCATACACCCTAATACTACGGCAACTGTTACCCCTCCCGCCATAGCAGTAAATCCTCCTGTTAATACGCCCATAAAACCATCTCTTTCTACTGCTTTTCGCACGCCTTCAGCCAAAAGGAACCCAAAACCCGGCAAAGGCACTGTTGCTCCCGCTCCACCGAATTCTACTAATGGTCTGTACCAACCTAGCGCGCCTAGTATAACGCCTGCTACTACCATCATAACCAGCACACGGGCGGTAGTTAGTTTTGTTTTGTCAATTAGAATCTGGCCTATTACGCAAATTATACCACCCACTAAAAAAGCTTTTAGCAAGTCCAATTATTTCAACTCCCTAATTTCATTTCTTTCGATTCGATTAGATTCGATTATCTTTTATCAATTTTTTCATTTATTTTCAATTGATACCGCATGAGCAATTCCAGGAATGCTTTCCCCTTGTTGTACTGTCACAACTGAGTGCATTGCCCCAGTAGGGATAAATAGCATTCGATTAATCTCTTTTTTGCGTATCCTATGAAGCAGGTATCCAGCCAGTGTTGCCGCCGAACATCCACACCCGCTTCCACCGGCTAGGGTGCCTTGCTTATCTGCATCAAATATCTCAATACCACAATCGGTATATCGTTCGGATATATCGTAACCAGCTTCCTGCATTAATTGAACTAATAGTTTGCCGCCAACATGTCCTAAGTCTCCAGTGACAATTTGGTCATAGTAATCTGGTGCAATCTGCAAATCTCTAAAATGTGCGGTCATTACATCAGCGGCAGCAGGAGCCATAGCTGCTCCCATATTATTTACATCGGTAATACCCATGTCTACAATTTTGCCTGTAGTGGCGGCTGTTATAAATGGACCTTTCCCTTTTTTAGAAAGTACTACAGCACCTTCACCTGTAACTGTCCAGCTAGCCGTAGGCGCGCGTTGCGAACCCAATTCCAAAGGATATCGAAAAGTTTTTTCTGCTCCGCAAAAATGACTGGAAGCCGCCGCTACTACGAAATCTGCATATCCACCATCCACCAGAACTGCCCCAAGACTCATTGCCTCGCCCATAGTCGAACAAGCACCGAACAATCCAAAGAAAGGCCGCCCCAAAGAACGCACACCAAATGTGCTACCTGTCCCTTGGTTAAGCAAATCTCCGGCCAAAATATATCGGATATCCTCCAGTGTAAGCCCAGCCTTGGCAACAGCCAGCTCTATGCCTTGACGAACCATTTCGCTTTCTGCCTGTTCCCAAGTTTCTTTCCCAAAAAGAATATCCGAAGAAATTTTATCAAAATATTTTGCAAGAGGGCCTTCACCCTCCTTCGGCCCCACCACAGACGCACTCGAAATGATGCTAGGTGGGTTCAAAAAACGTATAGTTTGCGCGCCACATTGCCTTTCCACTTATTTCACCGTCCTGTCATCTAATAAAATAATAAATCAACCCAACAATCACCGATGCTAAGGTGCCATATACAATCACCGGTCCAGCGATAACAAACATTTTCGCGCCTACGCCTAAAATAAAACCTTCCTTTTTGTGTTCGATTGCGGGCGCGGCAATAGCATTTGCAAAGCCTGTGATTGGCACAGCCGCCCCTGCTTTAATATGCTCACCGATTTTGTCATACCAACCCAATCCTGTCAGCAATATGCTAGCCGCAATTAACACTGCTGCCGTATATAAACCTGCGCGTTCATCCGTCATTTGTTGAGCAAGCCAAAAGTTTTTTATCAATTGCCCTATTACACAAATAATTCCGCCACCTACAAATGAGCGAACACAGTTAGCTAACAAATGACTATTGGGGGAAGCTTCCTTTACCTGTTCCTGATATTTTTTCTTGTTTTGTTCTGTTTGCTCCATAAACTACTCCTTTCAACCAAATTCAACCAAATTACGGCTATAACAAATGCTACAAATATTACAAATTATTCCCCTGGAGTAAAAAAGCCAGGTACAGTTGAATATAATATGGCTCCAATCATTTTCCCAAATGCAATAGCCAACACAAAATAGAACATCCCTTTTTGTACGCTAATACGTCGCGTTAAAATGGGCATTACATTAAGTACTTCGGCCAGTGACATAGCCAAAGCACCGTAAAACACACCTACACATAACGCGAAAATAACAACCCATAGGCCACCAATGGGGAATTTCATATTAAATATCCCGGCCAAGGCTCCAAATATACCTCCGGCCACTATGGAAGACTCATATAATTTTAGATAACTTGTGGTACGAGTTTTTTGTGCCAATCGTGGTACCACCCCAATTGCAGTAATAAAAGCAAAAACCGCACCCGAAATCACCATACCAGAACCTAATCCAATTATTGCTAGCAATACAAGCCTAATTATTTCCATTTGATTCGTCCCCCTTTGATGATTGTAACATCCCTAGCACTGTGTCATTAACATCGGTTTCGTACACGGACATTTCTACTTCAATGGGAGTTGGGTCATTGGTCATTTTTTTACCCATAAAGTGGTTGAAAAACACTATAATACCCACGGCCAGCCCTATGGCATACGGAATATTAATAATAAGCGGATTGCTATTTTGTTCACCATAGAAAATGCGGTAATAATTTTCAAATACCTTTGGGATTTGAGAATCAGTTTGAAAACTCATAATGGCAGTGGATGAACCGGCCATTAATACTAATGATACAAAAGCAATTTTAAGCCATTTCCAGAAAGGGTTGTCCGGTTTTTTTTCGGCATCATATTGCACCACGGTATCTTGCTCGCCAACATTATTAACCGTGTGTTCTGGAAAAACATTGTTGATTGCTTTAATAATGTCCATTATGCTTACCAAGTAACTGTATTTTTTTTCAGTAGTCTTGATATCTACCAGTTTCATTTTATTGATTTTTTTTGCCACATCTGGCGGGGCTATTACTTCTGCCACGTCTTTGATTGTAATTTTATTTACCCCAGTAACCCGCGCTCGTTTGTTCGGCTTAATATAAATGTCCAAGGCATCGCTCCTAGTTCCTGCGTATTATTTACAAAGGTACCGCTATATGTCGGTTCTCCCTGGTTACGTAAATGAAAAAATAGCGTTACCAGAACTAAGACTAGTATCACCAAAGGTATCCATTTCATGTGTGTGCGAGTCATAATTTTCTCCTTTTCTTATTTGGAATTTTTATCATATTTATCAAAAATGTCATATTCACCAAGGTTGTCCTATGATATTATTTTTCCACTTTTTTGAAGAAAGCATACCAAAAGCATTTCAAATAAAAAACGGCTCGAATAAGGAATGGTCGAAAAATAACTTCCCAAATTTTTGAGAGGATTTTTTTCGCTAGGCAAGGGAGCATCGACGACGCGTGCTAGAGGCACGCTAGGAGATGCTGACGCAGAATAGCGGAAAAAATACCACAAAATTTGGGAAGTTATTTTTTAGACATTCCTATGCCGCTTTTTATTTCCTTACATTCCCTAAATCTATGAACCAAAAACTTGCTGTGTTACAAACAAAGACGCGATAATACCTACTAGGTTGGCCAAAATTGCCCCTGTTAAGGTGTGTCGCGTCTTTGTTACTTTAACACTCATAAAGTAGACGCTCATTGTATACACAATCGTTTCTGTGCTACTCATCATTACAGATACAAAACGCCCTAGAAAGCTATCAGGCCCATATCGTTCAAACAAATCCAATAACAGTCCTGTGGAAGCCGCAGACGAAATAAGACGCATTATAGTAAGCGGCACTGCTTCCGTAGGGTACCCCAACATATCTGTAACAGGCGCGATAACCATATTTAGCAAATCCAAAAAACCTGAGGCACGAATCATACCTACCGCTACCATTAGCCCTATAATAGTGGGCAGAATATTCAATACGGTAGTGAATCCGTCTTTGGCACCTTGTATAAAAAAATCATAAACGGGAATTTTCCTGCTGATACCATATAGCAAAATCAACACAAATGTCAGCGGAATCAATAAATCGGATAGCACCATTAACCATCTCATGCGACTTCGTGCCTTTCTAATTTATCCATAAACTTGCAAAAGAATATTGATAACACTGTAGAAAATCCTGTTACCAAAATACCAGGCCCGATAATCTCAGAGGGGTTTGCAGAATTATATTCCATTCGGTAAACAATGACACTTACCGTTACCAACTGCAAACTAGACATATTTACTACCATAAACATACGCATTGCACGAGTTGCAGTGTCTTTTTTGGGGTTTAACTCCTGCATAGCTTCCATTGCTTTTAGACCAGCAGGGGTGGCCGCCCAGCCCAGCCCCAATATATTTGCAATGAAATTTGTAGCAATATGCTGAAAAGCCGGGTGATTTCGTGGAATATCTGGGAACATAAATCGTAGCAAAGGTTTCATTTTGTTTGCTAATGTGGGAATAAGTCCGGCCTGTTCCCCTATTTTCATTAGTCCCGTCCACATAGAAAGAACTCCTAGCATAGTGATGCACAACATTACTGCTTCTTTGGCCGAATTTATAGCTGCATTAGTAACATCAGGCAAATTTCCTGTAAAAGCTGCTGTTAAAACTGCAAGTAAAATCATTCCACTCCATAAATAATTAAGCATGACAAACCCCCTTTTCCATAGCATATTCAAAGGGAGGACTAGTTTAGAACCTTATCATTAGATAGATTTTTATTATGGAAAAACATTTGGCAAGTGAATTATTCCATGGTATACTTTTTGCCAGTAATAATTCATATCCTTTTGTGAGGACGGTGTGTATGGATATCTCCCAGCTTGAAAAGGGGCTAGTTTACACAGCAACTGAAGAGTGTATTGGATGTAACAACTGTATCCGCGAATGCCCAACATTAGAATCAAATGTTGCTTCATTGTATGAAGGAGGCATACATAAGATTCATGTAGATGGTAAGGAATGTATATTATGTGGCACTTGCTTGGATACATGTACACACAAAGTGCGCGTGTTTGACGATGACTTTGATAGATTTTTGGAAGATTTGAAAAAAGGAAAACAAATTTCTATGCTAGTTGCCCCTGCATTTTGGCTAAACTATCCAGATGAATGTGGAAGAATTTTGGGGTATTTAAGCAGTTTGGGCGTCAAAAAGTTTTATAATGTTGGATTTGGCGCAGATATTACCGTATGGGCATACATCAAATACATACAAGAAAACAACGCACTTGGAAAAATTGCTCAGCCTTGCCCAGTAATAGTGAGTTACATAGAGAAACACGAACCTCAACTAATGGAAAACCTTATCCCTATTCAAAGTCCTATGATGTGTTCTGCCATATATTTGAAAAAATATATGGGCGTTACTGAAGAATTGGCATTTTTAAGCCCTTGTATCGCAAAAAAAACGGAGATTGAATCCCCCCGCGGACTAGGCATGATTAATTACAATGTGGCTTTTACAAGTCTAATGAAGCATATAAGGGACTCAGGAACCTCCTTAGATTCATACCCAGAACTAACAGATGAATTTGATTCGGGGCTAGGTGTTATGTTTCCAGTACCAGGTGGTCTGCGCGAAAATGTAGAATTCTACTTGGGGCATGATGCACTGGTTGTGCAAGCTGAAGGAGAAATGCACGTATATGAGTATTTGTCCGGCTTATTAACTAAAAGGCTTCATACAGTTATTCCTACTTTAGTAGATGTGCTTAACTGTAGGCGTGGTTGTAGTTATGGCACTGCAACCGAATTTAGAAATACGAATAACAATTATGTTCAAATTGAGGCATATAGGCTAAAAAGGGAAAAACGTACAGCCTTTTTGGAAGGTGGTTTACTTACCCAAGAAGAAAGGCTTGCAAAGCTGAATGATAGGTTTAAGCATGTGAACCTTGATGATTTTTATTGTCGATATGTAAGACAATTTGAATATAGTCCGCCACCTTCCGAATTTCAAATTGAAGCGGCCTATAGAGATATGCTCAAGGTAACTGAAGTAGAAAAGGTGATGGATTGTCGCGCCTGCGGTTATGAAACTTGCAAACGCATGGCACATGTAATAATCCTCGGCCTCAACTACAAAGAAAATTGTGTGGAATATGTAAAGAAAAAATTGGCAGAGCAAATGTCGTATCAAGAAACAGTTATCGAGCATTTTGGTGAGGTGGACGAGCTTTTACTGCAACTTAATGCAGATAATATCCGTATTGCGGCAGATGCCACGGGTATTAACGAACGTGTTGAAGAGGCTTTGATTCGTAGTGCAGAAATGCGTGAAACCCTAAAAGAAGTATTGCACGAATTCAACAGAATTTCCCTTGCATACAGCGAAATTGTTAGCATAGCCCGTAAAACAAACATGCTTTCAATAAACGCAACCATTGAAGCGGCACACGCAGGTTATGCAAGCAAAGGTTTTGCTGTAATAGCAAATGAAATGGGCGATTTAGCAAAGAAAATAACATCTACCGCCAATATGAACAAAGAAGATAGCGAAGTCATTACAAAGGCACTGGAAAAGCTGGCCGATTCTACAAACGCATTTACAGGTGTTGTAGATGATGTGCAATCTTCCACTGACGAGATAAAAAGTAGCGTTGCAAGTATCACCGGCAAGACAGAGGGTATTTTGAAATTATTGGATAATTTAGAGAGAAATGTTAGTGGCGAAAAGGAATTATAGTGCATATACAAAAAACAAGAGGTGTGTTTTATGGCGGCTTCAGGCAAAGGCACAATGATGCTGTGGGACAAAGCTTATGAAACTGGCAATAATGAGGTTGACAAGCAACATAAGGAATTGTTCAGGCTGGTAGAAAAAGTAATTGATGGGGAGTTTTCTGGGCGACAGGAGAAAATTGACCATGTAGTTGATTTCCTAATCAAATATGTTGGTTATCATTTTGATTATGAGGAAAAATTGATGGATGAGTGTGGGTTTCCAGGCACGCTTCGGCACAAAGGACAACATAAAGCTTTCGTTGGAGATTCACTCAAGCTTAAGGAAACAATAGTACAACAAGGATACACTCTGGATATGAGTTTGACTATTAATGAAACTGTTGTTAGTTGGCTTACAGACCATATTATGGGAAGCGATAAAGAATTAGCTGATTTCTATAAACAGTGGATAAAGGAATCGAAAAAATAATATGGCGTGTAGCTACTAAAAGAAAATTCTTCAGTCGAGGAATAAAAGAATAATCAATCAAAAATATCAAAAGCAATATTAAAAAAGGGGCGTATACACGCTCCTTTTTTTGGAATTTTTTTGACAAAGACACGCGTAAAACCTGCGAAACTCGTGTAAGACAATAAAAAACTCATGCAAAAAAATGAAAAAATTCAAAAAACATTTCGACAAAAGATTTGCTTTTTTTTACAAATGTGATATATTATTGAAGCTGAGGCGGATGTTTGACTTATTTGGCAATTTTGGTATATTTGATAGCTTAGTAAATTGGCAATTAGGCAAATAATCTTCCCGGTACATAACATTAGGAGGTTCAATTCCATGAAAGCAACGGGTATTGTACGGAAAGTAGACGAATTGGGACGCATAGTTCTCCCCAGCGAACTGCGCAAAACTATGCACGTTACAGTAGGAGACTCTTTTGAATTATTTACCAATGAAAACACGGTTGTATTAAAGAAGTATGAACCGGGGTGTGTATTAACTGGTACTATGGAAGAGCTGGTAGAGTATAGAGGGCGCAAAGTATCAAAGCAAGCCATTAGGGAAATGGCTGAAGCCGCAGGACTGATGTAGTATTGGAGCGGTTATAGCAACGCGTTCTATATTTCTGTGAAATTAAAAGTCCTCTATTGACTATACTAAACAAAAGTAAAGGAGGTGGATTTGTGGGAATGACAGATAGACAGTTTGACGCTTATCGAGCTTTACTTTTGGATTCGTTAAAAGAGGCACTGGCTGTGACTCCAAATAATGAAACTCTCAAAAGAATTATTGAACGGCTTGAAGCTGAGCTAAAAAGACCCTAAGAAGTCAGTATTTTCTATTGGGTTTACATCCTTTGATTAAAGCCCTTGATTAAAGCCTTCTGGGGTCAACCGCATTGGCGAATTTAGTATATTGCCCAAGGTAGGTAAGTTCTACTGTACCAGTGGGGCCATTGCGTTGTTTTGCGATTATAACTTCTGCATGATTTTTCTTTTGGGTATCGGGGTTGTAATATTCGTCACGGTACAAAAAGGCCACTACGTCTGCATCTTGTTCGATTGCGCCAGATTCGCGCAAATCGGACAACATTGGGCGGTGGTCTTTTCTTGCTTCTACGGCACGGCTTAACTGTGCCGCCGTTAGTACAGGGGCTTCCAATTCTTTGGCAAGCCCCTTTAGCGAACGCGAAATTTCTGATATTTCCATTTGACGAGATTCCACACGTTGACTAGAACCTGTCATTAGTTGTAAATAATCAATTACTACAAGCCCTACTTGTCTTTCTATTTTTAGGCGACGGCATTTTGCACGCAGTTCCCCTATAGAAATTCCTGGCGTATCATCAATAAATAACGGAGCATTTGATAATGGTGCAATACTATGCGCAATTTTGTTCCAATCATCATCATTAAGGTCTCCAGTGCGAAACTTTTGAGAATCAAGATGGGCTTCGGCACATAACATACGATTAACCAATTGCTCCTTAGACATTTCCAAACTAAAAATGGCTGTTGGTACTCCTTTGCGCAATGCCGCATGTGAGGCTATATTCAATAAAAAAGCCGTCTTACCCATGGACGGCCTTGCCCCTACTAAGATTAAATCAGATTTTTGCAAGCCCGCCGTTTTTTGGTCTAAATCAATAAAACCAGTTTCCACACCAGTAACTCGCCCCTGTGCTTTAGCCACTGCCTCCAACTGTTCCAACGCCCGGGCTACTACTTCGCTAATGGGCGCGAAATCACTACTATTACGCCGCATTGCTATTGCAAATATACTTTTTTCCGCATGTTCCAGTAGGCTTTCTACATCTTCACGGGCTTCATAACCGGAAGCTACTATATCATTAGCAGTTTTGATTAGCCGTCGGATCAAGGCTTTGTCGGCTATTATTTTGGCATGTTGTTTCACATGGGCTGTAGTATAGTATGCATCGGCTAGTTCAGTTATATAAGCACGGCTAATGGATTGCTCCAGTAGTCCTTGCTCATTTAGCTTATCGCAAAGGGTGATTACATCTACTGGTTTATTGGCCGCAAACAGCCCAATCATTGCCTCATAAATGGCTTGATGGTCGGGGCGGTAGAAATCATCCCCATGCAGAATATCACTAACCGAAACTACAGCCTCACGGTCAAATAACATACTGCTTAAAACTGCTTGTTCGGCTTCTGTATCATTTGGAGGAATGCGGGGAGCAGTTAATAACAACCCAGAGGTTTCTTCCATCCGTTGTTATCCCTCCGCTACAATTTCCAACGTCAATAACGCATTTGTCTCTGCAAACAATTTAATGGATATTTTTCGCTCACCCAATGTTTTAATAAGCTCTGGCAATACAATTTTCTTTTTGTCAATTTCAATACCGCCTTGTTTTGACAAGGCTTCCGCTATTTCTTTATTGGACACTGAACCAAACATTTTTCCGTTTTCGCCCACTTTCATGGGGATTTTGACATTGACCGCTTCTATACGTCGCGCTAGTTCTTGAGCGGCGGATACTTCTTCTTGGCGTTTACGTTCGGCTGTCTTTTGTTGTTTTTCCAATTCAGCCATATTGGTTTTTGTAGCCTCAGCCGCCAACTTGCGCGGAATCAAAAAATTCCTGGCATGTCCATCTGAGGCGTTTACAATTTGTCCTTTTTTACCTGTACCCTTAACGTCTTCCAATAATATAACTTTCATTTCAACTAGCCCCTTTCATCTGCATGTACAATTTCATATGTGCCTAAATAACGGTATAACAATGCTGTTTCCTGTACCTGTTTTAACGCTTTTTCTACATCTTCAGTACCGTTTTTACTTTCAGTGTCGGATTCCAAATCCACAAAAAAAACATATGCACCTGGACTTTCTTTCATTGGGCGGCTAAGAATCTTTGTTAAATTGATTTTTTCAAATTTATTAAGCATTTCGCACAAAGCACCTGCACGATTTTCCGTGGAAAATACTATACTGGTATAGCGTCCTTTTTTTAAGTTTGGTTGACTTGCTAGCTTTTGTTTGTTTTCTTTGATTTTTTCAATTTTAATAAATGCAGTACGATTGCTTTTTTGGTCTTGTATGCTCTCGTCATATACATGTAGACCGTATTCTTCAGCCGCCGCAATTGAGCCGATGGACGCCCAAGGGTTTATAGCAGACCCTGCTACCTGCGCCGCCGCTTCACCGTTGCTAGAACAAGCCTCAAGCTGTGCTTGTGGAATATAACGCCGGATATAGTTACGGCATTGAGCAAGAGCCTGGGGATGTGCCAATATTTTTGTAATTTCTGTAAATTGAATGCCTTTTTCTGCCACCATTAGGCAATGGCGGATAGGGAGTGTTAACATTTTTGTAATAACTACGTTTTCTTCCCGTAATAAGGAATCCAATGTTTCATTTACCGCGCCTTCGGTAGAATTTTCTATTGGTACTACTCCTGCTGAATATTTTTCCTTTTCCACAGATTGAAAAACATCTTCAATGTAGGACAGGGGCTTAAATAAAGGCTTTAATACCGCACTATCTGGGCATAAAACCCCTGCTGCCTGTTGCGTAAAACTGCCAGTTGGCCCTAGGTAAGCAACTAAATTTTCCATAGTCCCCCTCAAATTTTCTAAGAAATTTTCCAAAGAACCCTTCAATAGTATACCACATAGGAAAAAAACATGGTATCATGTAAGTGAAGAGAATCGGGGGACGAGAGAAAAATCATAGGATGTCACAAGTGAATCAATAGAATTGTAAATTTGTCGTAACATTTATTAACAATGTAAATTTGAAACTTTTGAGGGATATCTAAGAAGGAGGTTGAACTGTAATGGACTTTCAGATAGAAAAATCTTTTGATGAAAAACGCAATTGTTGGAAAGTGACATTATTTGGTGAGATTGACATATTCAATTCTACCGATGTAAAAGAACAGCTTACAGGTTTGATAGAGCAAAAAAGCGTTGATATGCACGTAAACTGCAAGCAATTAACGTATATTGACTCCACTGGTTTAGGAGCTTTGGTCGGCGTATTAAAACGTCTTAAAGGAGAGAGTCGGGAAATGCATCTTGTTGATGTAAGACCAAATATCTCGAAACTGTTTCGTATCACCAATCTTGACAAGGTTTTTATTATTGAGGACGGTGAAAACAATGACTGAGCATATCCGGCTATCCTTTCCAGTAAATGCCGCATATGTATCTTCGGCACGGCTCACCGCTTCCAGTATCGCGAACCGTATCCGCTTTGACATTGATGAAATAGAGGACATCAAAACAGCAGTATCAGAAGCCTGCACTTATATTATTAAGCGTTCGTCTTCACGGCAAAATAGTTTTGAAATATGTTTTATGCCCAATATAGACGAAATCAATGTTGATATTGTAGCCTATGGTGAATGGGCAGAACCTCAAGCCGACGAAATGTCTTTGATGATGATTAGTGCCTTGGTTGACGAATTTTCAATTTCAAAACCACAATCAGACAAGATTTCCATAACTATGTCCAAAAAACATAAAGAATCTTCTTTGATTTGATTTAGTAAGATTTGATTTAGTAAAACGGCAAAAATGGCGGTACACTACAAAGATGGGGGGTTGCTTATGAAGGACAATTACTTTGAATTTGAATTCTCCAGCGAAATGGCAATTGTAAGAAATGTTGTGCATAACGCCTTGGACTTCATTGACAAAAACCAAAAATGCCTTACGTTGGAACAACGCAGTGACTTAAAACTGGTTTTGAGTGAACTGCTTTACAACGCGGTTGTTCATGGCAACCGCAAAGATAGCCAAAAATATGTATACATTCGCATAGAAATCGCAGATTCCCATGTGCTTGCCAGTATTCAGGATGAGGGTCATGGTTTTGACCATCGTGCTGTAATACGGCAAGCCCGTAGTGAAAATGCCTTGCTAAAGGAAAATGGGCGCGGAATGATTTTAGTATGTGCCTTGACTGATGCCGTATATTTTAATGAAACAGGCAACCAAATACGTTTTGTTAAAACATTGAAAACTGAATAGTAGGGTGGGCGATGGACAATAATCCTGAAAAACTACTTGTGGTAGATGGCTCTTTTCAATCAAATGACTTACTTAGCCACTGGTTGGTTCAAGAAGGTTTTACTGCGGTATATACTTCAGAGAGCGGGCTCAATGCCATAGCAAAATTCGGCATATTTTCACCCGACATCGTAATCACTAACGTTGAATTGCCTGACATCAGTGGTTTTGACCTATGTAAACGGTTGAAAAGCGTAGACAGATACGTACTAATAATGTGTATAAGCTATTTGGAAAATGAAACTAGTAGGCTACGCGCTATGGAAGTAGGCGCGGATGAATATTTGGAAACGAATGACCATTATCAGTTTATGTCCAAGGTGCGCAATTTACAAAGACTTAAACAGCTTAGTAACCAATTGCGCGACCGTTATGCCGAACTAGAAGATAAAAATAGGCTTATGGAACAACATTTACAAATCGGTAGACGGGTACAACGTGCCTTAATCCCTGACATTGATATATGGATTGAGCAATGCCATATGGTAAGCTTTCATCAATCTACAATGGATGTAGGAGGCGATTTTTTTAACGTATTGCAATTAAAAAACAATTGTATTGGAATTGTAATGGGCGATGTGTCCGGCAATGGGATTGCCGCCTCCTTTTTGACAGTTACAATCAATGTCATAATAAAAAATCTTACATTCTGGCATTTTATGCCTCATGAGTTAATGTTCCAGTTGAATAATGAGATGTTAAACCTTTTCCGAGATGACCCTGCCTTGTACGCTTGCGTTTTTTATGCAGTGATTGACCCAAAGGCTCAAAGGATTTATTTTTCCAATGCAGGGTTAACTTTGCCACTAATGGTAGACGGTTCTACCGGAGAAGCCATAGAAATGGAATGTGTCGGGCTTCCCGTTGGTTTAATGCGCAACGCTGATTATGAACAATGCGAAATATCATATCAGCAAGGAGATATGATGTTGCTTTATACAGATGGTTTGCAAGATTTGCTTTACAAAGACCAACCCGAAGAATTTTTGCGTATTATTAAGGATTTACTTTCGGATTTGCGCACAACTGTGGATATGCGCAGTATTTTGTCTCAGTTATATCGGCATTTTACTACGGCCGATATGGTTGACATAAATAAAATGGATGATACAAGTATGTTGCTATGCAGATTATAGCAGTAAAAATTACAGGAGGCTATTCGTGCTTTCAAATCAGATATTACAAAGTGTTGTAGAGGGCTTGTCCCATATAACTCATAAAGAAATACGTATAGTGGAGCGAGATGGAAGGGCAGTAGTGGGTGAACATCGCGAGGAAGGCAGTTTTGACCCAGCCAAATCGGCAGAAGCTTTTGTATATTCTCCGGCTGAAACCCAGATGTTGCAAGGTTACCACTATTTTAAGGTGTTTGACAATGGCATAGCGGAATATGTTGTTATCTTGCGCGGTGACGATGAGGAAACATATCAGATTGGGCGTATGATTGCTTTTCATGTACAAACCCTGCTGGTTGCCTATAAAGAGCGTTTCGACCGAGATAATTTTATTAAGAATCTTTTAATGGACAACCTATTACTGGTAGATATTTATAACCGTGCTAAAAAACTGCAAGTTGAAAACAATGCGCGCCGTGTAGTTTATCTTATTCAAACCGAACTTGACAGAGATATGACTGCATTGGAAATTATTCGTAATATTTTTCCGGCAAAACAAAAGGATTTTGTAACAGCGGTAGATGAAAAACATATTGTTCTTGTAAAAGAACTACGAGAAAAAGACCGCATAGTAGATATTGAAAAACATGCCCATGCAATTAGTGACACTCTAGCAGGTGAAGCCATGAGTCGTGGGCAAGTAGCCATTGGCACCCCGGTAATCGACTTGAAAAATGTTTCCACATCCTATAAAGAGGCCAAAATGGCACTGGAAGTAGGCAAAATATTTGATTCTGAAAAATTTATCATTAACTATGAAACCCTTGGAATAGGACGGCTTATTTATCAACTTCCGCTACCCATGTGTCGAATGTTTTTGAACGAAGTTTTACAGGGTTCCAGTGTGGATTCTTTCGACGATGAAACACTTATAACGGTCAATAAATTTTTTGAAAATCACTTGAATGTTTCTGAAACTTCGCGGCAGTTGTATATTCACCGCAATACATTAGTGTATCGTCTGGATAAGCTACAAAAGCTAACAGGACTTGATTTACGCAACTTTGAAGACGCTATCATTTTCAAAATAACCCTGATGGTAAGCAAATATTTGCTTTACAAAGAAAGGTACATGTTGTAAATGATTGAATTGATAGATACCACCAAGGTATATGAAAACGGTGCCCGTGGATTAAATAACGTTTCTCTTTCCATTGAATCCGGTGAGTTCGCATTTATTGTGGGCAGTAGTGGTTCGGGCAAATCTACTTTAATGCGGCTACTGCTAAAGGAGCTTGAACCTACATCGGGCAAAATTTACGTAAATAATATGGAAGTAACCAAACTCACACGCAAACAAATGCCGGGGTATCGGCGTAAAATGGGAGTGGTGTTCCAAGACTTCCGATTACTTAAAGATAAGACAGTTTATGATAATGTAGCCTTTGCTATGCAGATTGTTAAAGCTTCCAACCGTGATATTAGGCGGCAGGTGCCGCAAGTTTTGTCTATGGTTGGATTGGCTAAAAAGGCGCGGGCTTATCCAAACCAGCTTTCTGGCGGCGAACAGCAAAGGACAGCATTGGCGCGAGCTATTATAAATCGTCCCCCCTTGCTATTGGCCGATGAACCTACGGGCAACCTCGACCCAGATACAGCATGGGAGATTATGTACCTATTGGAAGATATTAATTCCAGCGGAACTACCGTAGTAGTGGCTACACATGCAAAAGACATTGTAGACGGAATGCGTAAAAGGGTAATTGGATTATCCCAAGGTGTGATTACTAAGGATATTATAAAGGGAAGCTATGATGATATTTATGATAGATAGACTGAAATATAACAAAATAGGCAGGGGAAGCTATGAGTTTTAGACGTTCAAAGTATTTTTTGGGTGAAGCTTTTCGTAGTTTGATACGGAACCGCCTTATGACCATAGCTTCAATATTTACTGTGGCTTCTTGTCTTTTTGTTGTTTCGGTATTCTACATGCTTGCCGCAAATGTTGATACTTTTTTGGCGCAAGTAGAGAATACTGTTGAACTGGTAGTTTTTATTGAAGATGAATTGGGGCAAGAAGGGGTGCAGGCACTGCATGACCGTATAGCCGAATTGGGGTACGTCCGTTCATTGGTCTATGTCTCTTTTGAAGAAGCCTTTGAACGTGCGTTAAGCCGACATGAAGACCCCAGTACGCTGGACGGCGTGCCACTTGGCACTTTTCCACAATCATTTGAAATTGAACTTATGGACATAAGGTACCATGCTGATATCATAGAAGCTTTGGAAGATATGTGGCATATGGGCATTTATAGCATTCAGGATGCGCAAGACTTTGTGCAGACACTTATTGCTATATCCAATATGGTTCGTTGGATAAGCATGGGATTGATTATTGTGCTTGCGGGTTCTTCAATTATCATCATTACTAATACTATCACCATTACGGTCAACGCCCGTCGTATAGATATTAACATTATGAAATATGTGGGTGCTACTGATTGGTTTATACGCTGGCCATTCCTTATGGAGGGCATTTTAATTGGTATATTGGGGAGCTTGCCGCCTGTGGCAGTGGTGTTTTTTGGTTATCCGCAAATCATTCAAGCAATAGAATCTGCTTTAATGTTCGTAGAGTTTATTGAATTTAGGCCAGCGCATGAAATTTATATGTTCCTTTTCCCTTTTACAATCGCTTTGGGTGTTTTTATTGGAGCGTTGGGTTCCGGGTTTGCAGTTCGCAAGCATTTGCAGGTTTAATAAAAAGATAAAAATATATAGGCAAAATACTCACAATAAACAAATTAGTAATGAAATGAAAATCAAATTAGAAATAAATATCGAGCCGAAAAATAAAAGCCTTGAGGGAGGATTTTTATGTGGAGGAAATTTGTTTTTTTCGTGTTGGTTTTACTATTTAGCCTTTCCAGTTTGACTGTAAATGCTGAGTCAACAGAGTCAACGTCTGAGTCAATTGCAGAAATGCAGGAACGGCATGGAGCGATTAGAGCTGATTTGGGAGAAGCGCGTGGAGAACTTCGCGTTACCCAACAAGATATTGACCAATTAACTATCGAAATGATGCGTATAGAAGAACGGCTTGAAGAAGCCACTAACAGGTTGTATGAAACGGCACAATTATTAGCGGAAGCGGAAGATGATTTGGCTGAGGCAGAAATTGCTTTGGAAGAAGCACAAATAGAGTTAGACAAGCAATTTGAGCGTTTTAAGACAAGACTTAGAGTAATGTATGTACAAGGCCCTATGGGATATTTACAAGTGGTATTGCAGGCTACAAGCTTTAGCGATTTCTTAACCCGTCTTGATGATATGAACCGGATTGCAAGAAGTGACCGTGATATAGTCACACGTATGCAGGCGGCTGAAAAGGTGCTTACTGAGCGTAGAGAAGATGTTTTCAGACTTGTGACCAGAATAGAGGCACAGCAGGTTCTTCACACACGGCGTTACGAGTACTTAGAAGATGTACAAAATCAGCAGAGACAATTTATGTTCCAACTGCAATATAGTGCTGTGCAATTTGAAGCATTAGTATTACAATTGGAACGCGATTATAGGGAAATGGAAGGGATTATCCGGCAAGCACAGGAAGAGGCACGCCGCAGGGAACAAGCAGCACGTATGGCGGCCAACCGAGCAAGAGCAAATGTAACACCTACTGGCGGCTCTATGAACTGGCCATTGCCAGGGCATTTCCATGTTTCCAGCCCTTGGGGGCCAAGAATCAATCCCATTTCGCGCAGACATGAAACTCATTCGGGTATCGACTTGCCAGCCCCTAACGGTACTCCTATCTATGCGGCTGAAAGCGGTGTAGTAGTACTTTCGGGGCGGCATGGTGGTTTTGGAAATACTGTGGTTATTGAACACGCAGGTGGGTATACTACCCTATATGCCCATAATTCCCGTAATTTGGTTTCAGTGGGCGACTTTGTTAGCCGTGGCGACCGTATTGCGCTAGCTGGAAGCACAGGATTTTCCACTGGACCACACTTACATTTTGAAGTGCGTATAAACGGACGACATGTAAACCCAAACCCCTACCTAGGAATCTAACGAAATAAACAAAATCAACAAAGAAACAAAATAACGGGGTCTGGGGACGAGTCCCCAGCGGGGTGTGGGGCAGAGTCCCACGGTTTTGAACGTCATTCTTATCAATAAAGGCCAGTAAAGAAAGGTGATTGTGTGAAATGGATTGTAGGCTATCTTGCCGCCATATGTGTTCTGTTGCTGGTAGTTAGCCAGTCGATATTTATTCCTACGTTTCATTCTATGCCCTTTTTTAGATGGCAGTTTGATATGCGTGGCGTGTCGCAAACCATCGGTGTAGAGAAAGAAGAATTAATGGCAGTTACGGTGGAACTGCTGGATTATATGCGTGGACGTCGCGACGAATTGTATAGCATATATGCCACAGTCAATGGGGAATATCGGCAGTTTTTTAGTGATATTGAAATCCGGCATATGATAGATGTTTATGATTTGTATCGTGTTGGGTTTGTTATTCGTAATATATCCTTCTTTCTGCTGATTTTCCTTATATTGACTATGGCCTATTTCCAATTTCCTATACTTACCACGCTGGCACGCTGTAGTCGTGAGGTGTTAGCACTGTTTTTACTATTGTTAGTGCTACTAGCTGGCGTTATCGCTTGGGACTTTGACCATTCCTTTGAGATGTTCCATCTAATGTTTTTTGATAACGACTATTGGATACTTGACCCGCGGGTGGATTTGTTGATTAATATGGTTCCACAAGGGTTTTTCATCCATATTTCAATTTATATTGGGTTGTTGCTGATACTTTTTTCGGCGGTGATTATTGTGGTTAGTTCTTTGTATTTGCATTATTCTGTTCCACGGGTAATTACCACGCGGTCTGCGGCTAGGCGGTATTAGTTATGGGAATCAATATATTGCGCGTATTATTATTTATATTTCTGTTTTTATGGGCTTTGTTAGCTTTTGTTGTATTGCTTCCTCCTATTGTTCTGCTGAGTTTGTTGATTTTCCTTCCATTGGTGCTTCCATATAAATTGTTGCTTTTGGCACTAATATTAATTAGACGGCGTCAAAAGAAAAATAAGGTTACAGAGCAGAAAAAAGCAGGCTGGTTTGTTAAACTATTATGGGTATTGCTTTTGGCACTTTTATTTGTGTATGCGATACCGCTAGTATTGCTCACGCTTCTGATTGTTCTGCTAATTTTTGTATTAATGCTTCCATTGCTGGTTTTAATGCTTTCGTTTTCGGTTTGCTATCAGGTAGAGGGCAGATATGGCACTGATACCAACATACAAGCAATGATAAGCTGGTTCCTTAGTATTATTCAGGTGAATTTCACTCTTAAAGAGAACGAGCCAGAGGCGATACTTGAAATTGGCTCATACTCTCGTCAGTTGCTGTCTGATGATGATAAAGAGACGAAGAAAAAGAAGGACAAAAAGCTTAAAGAAACTGAATCTTCAAAGCCTGCTACTCATCAAATTAAGGAAATACGCGACACAATAAGAAACATATTGGAAAAATATGATGTGAAAACAATTTTGCATTTGGCTAAACTATTAGCAATGCGTTTATTAAAGCGAGTGCTTCCAAAGCAGTTTCTTGTCAGTGGGATAGTCGGTTTTGATGACCCATGTTCTACTGGACAATTTATTGGCATATATGAGGCAGTGGTAGGAATGCTAGGCCTGCGCAAATTTATTGACCTGCATGGTAATTTTAGTGAAGCTTGTTTGCAGGTAGAAGTGGATATGGCTGGTCGGTTTACCATTGGTTCATTGCTAAGACAGATACTGTGGTTTTTTTCACGGCGGCCAATTCGCCAAATAACCAGAGAAAATTTCAGGATTTTCAGGAAAGTAATGTGGTTTAATATTAAGCAATCGGTGCGTAAGGTAGTTAATGAACCTTTTAGAAATCCATTTAGGAAACAAAAAAATCCTTTAGAGAAATCCTTTAAGGAAACAAAATAAAAGAAAGAGGGAAGCAGATGAGTACAGTTAATGATAATTTGCAGACATTATTTTCAAAAATGGAAGAATTTATTTCCTCCAAAATTGTAGTTGGCGATGCAGTTCAGTTTGGAAATGTAACAGTAGTACCATTGGTAGAAGTATCCTTTGGTGTGAGTGCCGGTTTAAGTGAGGCAAAAAGCAATGATAAGCAATTCGGTGGTGGTGGACTAGGTGCCAAGATTACGCCATCGGCAATTGTGGTTATTGCTGACGGTACAGTACAATTGATAAATGTGAAAAATAAGGAAAGCGTCAACAAGTTGATTGATTTGATTCCAGGCGTTCTGACCAAACTTAATTTGGATTCGCTTTTCTCCAAAAAGGAAAAGGAAGAAATGTCCGCCGATAGTGCCGCCTTGTAACCTTGTAAAATGTCAAACGTACCCAGAATGAATGTGGTTTTGTTAGAGCCAGAAATTCCTGCTAACACGGGTAATATTGGAAGAACCTGCGTGGCCACAGGTGCCATTTTGCATTTAATCCGCCCATTGGGATTTAGCACTGATGACAAATATCTTAAGCGTGCTGGAATGGATTATTGGAGTCAGTTGGATGTACGGTATTATGAAAATTTCACAGATTTCCTCCAGCAGAACCACCATCCACCAGTATATATGACATCTTCTAAAGCCAGACTATGTTATACCGATATGGCATATCCGCCCGGTTCTTATATCATGTTTGGCAAGGAAAGTGCTGGCATTCCCGAGGACATTTTAGTGCAATATCCCGATTTTGCTATTCGTATTCCTATGTGTGAAGGGGCGCGTTGCATTAATTTGAGTAGTTCTGTTGCAGTTGTTCTATATGAGGCATTACGGCAACAAGGTTTTGCAGGGTTATCTTGGGAAGGAAAGTTGCAGCGTTTAACTTGGTAAATTACTGATAGCAAATTAAAAGAACCTGTGTAGGTTCTTTTTTTCTGGAAAATTTTATTGTTTTAGCATATATTTTAGCTTTTGATTCATCCAGATTTTATCTGTAGGAGTGGGGAAATGGATATTTTTGATGTTTTAGGGCCTGTTATGATAGGGCCTTCTAGTTCGCATACTGCTGGTTTGGTGCGCATTGGCAATGTTGCACATGGAATTTTGGGGGATAAGCCAGATTATGCGCATATACAATTTCATGGTTCGTTAGCAAAAACATATCGGGGTCATGGTAGTGATAAAGCTATTGTGGCAGGTTTAATGGGATTTGAGACAGATGATGAACGTATAAGAGATAGTTTACAGCTTGCAAAAGAAGGAGGTATGGAATATGACATTGAGACGATTGTTTTGGAGAACGCTCACCCTAATACTGTGGTGGTACATGGTGGGAAGGCCGGAGAAGAGGCAGTTACAATCCGTGCGGCTTCAGTAGGCGGCGGAAATATCATGGTACAGGAAATCAATGGAGCAACGATAACAAATGGATAATTTTTTCTCAAGTATGCAGGGGATTATCGAAAAAGCAGAAGGTATTGGTATATCAACACTTGTTTTGCGGCATACGGCTTCAAATACCAAGCGTACTGAAGAAGATATAGTGGCGCAAATGCTGGAAAACCTTACTGTAATGAAACAAGCAGTAAAAGACGGTTGTGCAGAAGGTTTGCGTTCTATTAGTGGAATAACGGGGGATATGGCGTTTCGGGTAAAAGAACGGTTTGACAACCAAAAAGGTTTTTGTGGGGGATTTGTTGGGGAGATAATTTATAATTCCTTGGCAGTAATGCAGATAAATGCTTGTATGGGAAAAGTTGTGGCCGCGCCTACCGCAGGGAGTTGCGGTATTTTGCCGGGCTGTTTGATTGCTTTGCAGAATCATTATGGGCTTTCGGATAGGCGATTAGTAGATGGTTTGTTAAATGCCTCGGCTGTTGGAATGGTAATCGCTAAAAATGCCACACTTGCAGGTGCTGAGGGAGCTTGTCAATCTGAGTGTGGTTCAGCGGCGGCTATGACCGCAAGCGCGGTAACAGAATTAATGGGGGGAACGCCAACAATGTGCGGACATGCAGCCGCACAGGCGTTAAAAAGTCTTATGGGGTTAGTATGTGACCCTGTTGCGGGATTAGTAGAAGAACCTTGTATAATACGAAATCCGACAAGTGCCATGGTTGCTATGTGTAGCGTTGAAATGTCACTGGCTGGAATCGAAAGCATAATTCCTGTTGATGAAGTAATAGTAACCATGGGTATAGTTGGGAAGCAAATTCCAGAAAGTTTGCGTGAAACTGCTGAAGGTGGCATTGCCATTTGTAAAACGGCAAAAAAAATTGAGAAAATCCTGGAATTTGAATGATAAGGAATCCGAATCCGATAAAAATTGTCCAATGGCATTATATGGGGCGTATATCCATCTTGCATGACAATGCTTTGTGTTGTATACTTTAATATAAAGTAGTATAACTTCCCGCATATGGTGTGGGACAAATTTAGGAGGCGGATGTTATGGCTTATATTATCAATGACAATTGCATAAGCTGCGGCGTGTGCGTGGACGAATGCCCAACAAAATGTATTTCTCAAGAAGATTCCAAGTATGTAATCAATGGGCCTGAATGTATTGATTGCGGTGCATGTGCAAATGTTTGCCCTGTAGACGCATGTGAGGCACCTTAATAGACTTGGGTGCAGAAAAACCCCTGTTCTCGCTAATATTGCGTAAAACAGGGGTGTTTTCCGTTTTTTGAAGAGGGGATGAACATAATGCAAAATGTACAAAATCGGCGTGTTCCACAAACAAGACCGCCAACACAAACACAACAGCGGCAAAGAGCACCAGCATCATCTTCATTGGCTACAGTAAAAGAATTGAGAACAAACCGTGGTATGATTAAGTTTTTCTTATTAACAATAATCACCTTGGGGATTTATGCTATTGTCTTTTATAGTATTTTAGCTAGAGACTTAAATACTATGGCAAGCCCAAATGATGGAAGAAAGACTATGCCTTATTGGGCGGTTTTCTTGATTACACTTGGGATTAGTATTGTCACTGGAATTGTTGCTCAAATCGCTTATGCGGTTAGAGGTGCAGAAGTTAACTTGTTTGTGCTTATAGCATATGCTATTTCTTATGTTGCTGTACTTATCATAATGCTCGCATGGTTTCACAGAATGTCAAACCGTGTAGGAGATGAGTTAAGACGGCGGTATATCAGGTACTCTTTTGATGCTGGTACTTATTGGATATGGTATATTCTAGGGTCTTTTATCATTGTAGGTCCATTAATTTATATGTTCAAATTATGTAAAGCTATGAATTTCTTATGCGAAGATTTTAATACTAATGGACGTTAGCAATTATTCCAAAAAATCTTGATTTATTTTCTGAATTTAGCAAACCGACTTGTCCCGTCAATCTATTAATGGGAGGTCGGTTTTTTATTACGATTTTTACGAGATTGCATGGTCTTTTTAAGCCTCATACAAAACTATAATGTTAATTCCGAGTAAATTACTTGACATTGAATGCTTCCCCTGATATATTCATGTGAAGGAAGATATTAACGAAAATAAAAATACTTAAATTTGGGGGACATATGAAAATTTCAACTAGAAGCCGATACGGATTACGTGCCTTGGTAGAACTGGCCATTTGCAGCAGCGATGAATGTGTACCTCTACGCACAATTGCTCAGCGGCATGGTATGTCAGACCATTACTTGGAGCAATTGTTCGCGCCTCTAAAAAAAGCTGGCATTGTCAAAAGCATTCGAGGGGCACAAGGCGGCTACAAATTAAACCGTCCGGCAGAATCCATTACTGCCGGAGATGTGCTACGTGTATTGGAAGGCACACTATCCCCAGTGGATTGCTTGGAAGATGAAAACGCCTTTTGTGCTGCTGCTAGCTGTGAAAATTGCAATACAAAATCCGTTTGGGAAAAACTGTATGCCGGTATGAGCGAAGTACTGGACACCATTCGACTATCAGATTTGGCAAAGGAAGCGATGATATAATGTTATATTTCGATAATGCGGCCACCACCCCCTTGCGTTCGACAGCATTAGAGGCCATGATGCCCTATTTGACCGAACAATACGGAAACCCATCAGGAGTATATAGCTTTGCACGCAAAGCTCGCAGAGCTGTGGAACAAGCACGAGAACAGGTGGCAACGGCCATTGGTGCCTTGCCTGAAGAAATCATATTTACCAGTAGTTGTACCGAAGCCAATAATTGGGCACTTAGAGGCGTGATGGAAACAGGGCATAAAAAGCATATCATTACCACGGCCATTGAGCATCATGCTATTACTTATGTATGTGATGGGCTTAAGCAGCAAGGAATGGATCTGGATGTAACTCGTCTACCAGTTAATAGTGAAGGCTTCGTTTCGCCGGATGATGTAGCCGCGGCCATTCGCCCTGATACTATACTTATTTCAGTAATGTGGGCAAACAATGAAATTGGTTCTATCCAGCCTATAGAGGCTGTTGCGGCCATTGCCAAAGAAAACGGCATTTTACTTCATACCGATGCTGCTCAAGTGATAGGGCATATTCCAGTTAATGTGCAATCGGTGCCTGTAGACATGCTTACTATGTCTGCTCATAAATTTGGTGGCCCTAAAGGTATTGGTGCCCTGTATCTGCGCAAGGGAACAAAACTTAGCCCATTTATATATGGTGGGGCTCAAGAAAAAAATCGCCGTGCCGGTACCGAAAATGTGGCAGGCATTGTTGGAATGGGCGAAGCCATTACCGTTTCTGTTAACAATATGGAAAGTGAACACAAACGAGTGTCCAATCTTAGAGATACACTAATCAACCGTATTGAATCGGAAATCACACATGTGACGCTAAACGGGCCACGTGGTGATAAACGGCTTCCCGGCAATGTTAATTTCTCCTTTGCCTATATAGAAGGGGAATCACTTCTACTGTTGCTGGATAGGGATAGTTGTTGCGCTTCCAGTGGTTCGGCATGTTCATCGGCTTCTTTGGAACCTTCTCATGTATTAATGGCATTGGGTGCGACTTATGAAAGGGCGCATGGTTCATTGCGTTTTACCATTGGACACGAAAGCACAATGGAGGATATTAATGGCCTAATGGCAATACTACCCAAATATGTAGCAAAGTTGCGTGTTCTATCACCTTTGATGGATGACGAGCTTTTGTAGTAACAATACCAAAAGGAGTGCTAGTAAATGGAATATAATGATATGGTAATGGAGCATTTTACTAACCCACGAAATGTAGGTGCTATTGAAGATGCTAGCGGCGTGGGAACTGTAGGTAACGCAAAATGTGGCGATATTATGAAAGTATATCTTAAAATTGAAGATGGAATAGTACAGGATGCAAAATTTAAGACCTTTGGCTGTGGGGCAGCAGTAGCTACATCAAGCATGGCTACAGAATTAATAATCGGCAAAACAGTTCAAGACTCGCTATTGATTACCAATAAAACCGTGTTAGAAGCTTTAGGGGGCTTGCCGTCAACAAAGATACATTGCTCATGCCTAGCAGAAGAAGCCTTGCAAGCTGCATTGTGGGATTATGCACAAAAAAATAGCATCACCATAGAAGGACTTCAACCGCCTGAAACCAGTCATAGTCATGTATAGGGTAGTAAAAATTTGTCCAAAAAGCCAGTGGCTCAACCTGAACCACTGGCTTTTATTTTATTTTCTCAGTTTTCTTTACAGATAATGTATCTGCCCTTTATATTTCTCAAAAATCTTCTTATCCCTTTCGGGGTCTTCTACATTGTTAGCACTTTTGAAAATGGGCGGCTCAATATCATTAGCGGCGCATAGTTCTGCAAAACCTACTGCTAACATATTGGCAATTGTTGCACCCACAGCAGTTGAAGTAGGGCCGGCCTTTACACCTGAACCGTCTCCCACATCCATACTAGCATCACCAATTTCGCCGCAATTGTCAATTACAATATCACCGAATTCATAAAGATTCTTCCCACCGCTATGGCGGCTAGGAATCGCCTTTGAATACTCCAATCCTGTAATAACAATAATCTTTGCACCCATCTTTTTTGCCTCAATGGCCATATCAATAGTAACGGCATTACGTCCCGAAACCGAATGGATAATCAGCAAATCACCATCTTTAAGCTTGGAATTCCTAATGATAATCTGCCCAAAGCCTTCTAATCGTTCCATACCCGAGGTGATAGGGAATGGCATTGTATTAAGCATTAGAGTGGGATTAAACACAGGGTTTGTAATCATCATGCCGCCTGCCCGGCAATAAAGTTCCTCCGTAATAATGCCCGCATGGGAGGCTCCAAAGGCAAATATACTATTCCCCTGCTTAAATGTGGAGAATAACAGTTCTATAGACTGTTCAATCACTTCCGCTTGAGTATCACGTACCTTTTTAAGTAGCGATTGAATATGGTCTAAATATTCCCATGTTTTTGTCAAATTTGTCAAATTTGTCATATCGGCAACAACCTCAATATAAGACCCTGAATAATAGCCCATAGGGAGAAGTCTTGACCGCCAAAGACCATTAGCCATCCAGCGATACTGCCTTCCACGAATGGCAACGACCAACCCATAAGAAACACAAGCACAACACCGCAAACTATGGAAGCGATATAAGCACCACGCCTTCCGCCTCTTGCATTTCCGACCACAGCCGCTGTACCAACTTCAAAAAAGCAAGTGATAACGATAGGAATGACCGCAAACATAAAGATACCAAGCCCCGATGTAATAACAATTACAACTACAGATACAATTGTGCTGATTATGAAGCCGATAATAACTGCATTAGGTGCGTATGGGAAAAGCAACGGGCAGTCGTATGCAGGAATGGCATTGGGGATTAGTTTTTCTTGAATGCCCGTGAAAGCTGGAACAATTTCCGCAATCATCATACGCACACCAAGCAAAAGTACGGTAAGCCCAGCACCAAAGGCAAGACCAGATGTTATAATAAAGCTAAACAACTCAGCTGGTTCGCCTAATCCAAACAATTCAACATGGTTAAGATCCATAATAAAGAGTATCAACGTAATCACTGCATAGGTAATCATTACAACAAGAGAACCAGAAATAGCTATTTCCTTTAGAAAACGTAAACTGGCCGGAATATTAATATCTTCCGTAGATTTTGATTTATCGCCAAGCTTACCCGCCAGAAAGCCGCCAAGTAAAACAAAAACAGTACTTGGATGTCCCAAGGTAAAAGAATCATCACCGATTACATCCTTAACATAAGGACGAACCAAGTTAGGAGCAACAATATAATAGGTAGCAGTAGTAAGTGTAGCAGCAACTAAAAGAGCCATGCCTGATAGACCAGCACTCACACCAACACCCACAAATACAAACGGGAACCAGTACAGCATATGCCCCGTTAAAAACACAGCTTTCCATTTTGTAAAACGTGCAACCACTAGATTAAGCAAGAAACCTAATATCATGGCAACGCCTATTTCAAAGCCATATGCTCCCACGAAATCACCTTGCTCCATCGTAGGAGCAGTAGCACCACCTGGTGTAGCCTCAGATATGGCACCAGCCAGCGGTAAAATACTACCTACTAGAATATTTGCACCTTGCTGGAGGATAATAACGCCAATAGCCGTCTTAAAAGTACCAGACATAACATCCGAAAAACTTTTCTTTTGCAGCACTAAGCCTGTAAATGCAATCAATGCCAAAAAGATAGCGGCTACGCCAAATATGTGATTGATTACGAAATGTAGAATAGCCATTAACCAGTTCGCCTCTTTTCTAATTGAAGTCTCCTAATGGAAGCCCTCTAATTGGAGTAATTGGAGTTTTCTGTTAAAGTCTTCTATCAAAATTTTTCGTGGAATCCCCATTTAAACTTTTCGCAAAATGCTTATTGTAGCTCTTTAATCATTGTAGCTTTTTTACCTTGTTTCCAAAAAACCTTGCATTTTTTCTTTGATTTCGGCGGTATTGACAAAACTGTTAATCACTACAACCGGGACTTTTACCCTGCTCCGCAAATTTTCTGCAAGTTCGTTGGAAGTAAATATAGCGTCACAATCCGAACCTGTAGCTGAAGAAACGTCCCCAGTAAAAACAGTGGCTTTTACTCCTAGTTCTTTCAGAACGCCTTCAATCTTAATTCGTAGCAGGGTCGAAGACCCCACGCCAAAACCGCAAATTGCCTGTATCCTTAGTTCATCCATAGCTCTACTCCTTTCCTATTTAGTAGTTGAAACACGCAGACTTTTAGGCTTAGGAACTGTCAAGAAATAACTTGAAACTTGACAGTTTTTTATTTATGGTTACCCATTAATAACTTTGTAAAGAGCATCAGTGGAATTGCAATCAACCAGCTTTTGATATATATTTTCGTCCTCAATTACTTCCGCAAGCTGTTGTAAAAGTTCCAGGTGATTGTCCGGTTCAAGGGCGCAGATTCCAAACATTAAATGTACTGGGTCATTATTGGAGTTAAAAATAACAGGCTCCTTAAAAACTGTCAAAACCAAATCGTTTTTTAAGACATGCGCTCCTGCGGCGGCGTGGGCAAATGCGATATGAGGCGCGATTACGATATATGGGCCCAACTTATGGATGGCCTCTATCATAGCATTGATATAGGCTTCTTCCACAGAACCAAGGGATAACATTAGCTCGCCACAAACTTGTATGGCTTCTTCCCATGTTCTTTTCTGGTGGTCTATTAGCAAACCTTGTTTCCTAATGATTTCGCCCATGATTTATTGCCCTTCCCCTAAACCAGAATTAACCAAATTAATAAGATTATCAACTGCATCCTTTTCATCATTTCCCTCTGCGGATATTTCTATTTTCGTGCCAGAAGTCAAAGCCAAGGACAATAACGAAATAATAGACTTTGCATTTTTTGCATTACTACTGGTGTTTAAGTTCTTAATAAGTATGTTCGAGGTGTACTTTTGCGCTTCTTCCACAAAAATTGTAGCCGGTCTTGCATGAAGACCTGTTGGATTTGTTATGGTAGTGCTTGAAGAATACATGTTCATGTCCTCCTTAATTGGTTGTTAGCATAGTCATTTAACAGTAACATTATTAATAAGCAACGAAAAATAATTATTATTCACTGAAATTTTGACGATACAACCACAGTAATAGGTATATTGTCCAATATGCTCAGCATATTGACGTAATCCTAGCACCAATGATAATATAATTTTAGGAAAAATGCAACAACGAAAATTGAAAGCATGGAGGACAAAATAATGGTTAACGGGATACCTGTATCCAATGGGGTAGGTTTGGCAAAAGCTTTAATTATCACCAAAAAGGCTCTTGACTTTAGCAAGGAAGTTATTGAAAGCAAAAACGTGCCTATGGAGCTTGAAAGATTAGGTCAAGCCATAACCCTTTCACACAAGCAATTGGAGACTCTTTACAAAAGTGCAAAACAGAGACTTGGCAGCGAGGCAGAAATAATTCAAGCACAAATGGCTATGCTTAACGACCCTGTTATGGTGGAAGAAATTAAAAATAATATTGCAAACCGTTTTTTGAATGCGGAGTACTCTGTGGAACTTGCTTTTGATGAACAGATTAGCATTTTGGCCGCTATTGATGATGATTATATCAGAGAACGTGCGGCTGATTTGTCGGATATAAAAATACGATTGTTGCACACCTTAACAGGAAACCCCATTGAAATGTGCATAGATGAAGAATCAATATTAGTATGTGATATTCTTACTCCAACACAAACGGCAAATCTTAGTCCCAAATATGTCAAAGGTATAATTTGCGAAAGCGGCGGCGCAACATCTCACGCTGCTATTCTAGCCAGAAGTTTAGGGATTCCGGCCATTGTAGGTTGTAAAGGCTGCACTGACATATTTGTTAAGGATGACATTGTTTTTGTTAACGGGTCAAAAGGTGAAGCTTTTGTTGTAACAGAAGAAAGTGAAAAAGAACGGCTACGCAAAGATATTGAAAGTGCTATAGTGGCAAAAGCAGAGCTATTAGCAATGAAAGATGCTCCCGGAATTACAAAAGATGGCAAGACAATTGCTCTTTATACCAATATGGGGACGCTTGATGAAGTAAAGCTTTTGGAGCAATATGGTAGCGATGGCATTGGGCTTTTTAGAACTGAATTCCTATATATGGAAGGTAAGTCTGCTCCAAGTGAACAGGCACAGTTTACCATCTATAAAAAAATCGTTGAAGAATTGGACGGCAAAAATGTGGTATTTAGGACATTAGACATTGGAGGCGACAAAGATGTCCCTTATCTGAAGATACCCAAGGAAGACAATCCCTTTTTAGGTTGGCGCGCAATTAGAATTTGTTTGGAAGAAAAGCAATTGTTTAAGACGCAACTTAGAGCATTGTTAAGAGCCAGTGCCTTTGGTAGTCTAAAAATAATGGTGCCTATGATTTCTTCTATTATGGAACTAAGGGAAGCAAGAGAAATCTTTGAGAATGTAAAAGCCGAACTTAGGCAAGAAAGCATAACCTTTGACGAACAAACTAAATTTGGCATAATGGTTGAAATACCTTCGGCCGCCCTTTGTGCTGATTTCCTAATCAAAGAAGCAGATTTTTTTAGTATTGGTACAAATGATTTAACACAGTATACATTAGCCGTTGACCGAGGCAATGAAAAAGTATCAAGTTATTATGACTTTTTTAATCCTGCCGTACTCAGGCTTGTCAAAATGACTATTGAGGCTTCCCATAAAGCAAATAAAACTACAAGTATGTGCGGCGAAGCGGCGGGAGACCCTGTGGCAACTATGCTTTTATTAGGCTTAGGGCTAGATAGCTTTAGTATCAGTCCATCTATTTTACCCAAGATTAAAAAGATAATCAGCCATATAGATATAAAATTTGCAGAAGATGTAGCCTGTATAGCTATGACAATGGAAACTGGAGATGAAATAAATCAGTTTTTGATGAGTAAACTTGAGGATATAGGGTTAGGTTATTTGGTGCTATTGTAAGGTGAAGTAAAAGGTGAAGTAAGATGAAACTTTTCTACGAACCATTCGTATATACCTTATAAGTGAAGCATGACGTGTGGGGGAGGCACCCATAGACGCGTATAAAGTCGTGTAAAAACAGCTTAACACGTTTGACTAAATTAGCTAGTTTTGTAGAACTAGATTGATTCTTCACAAAAACTCTAATGAGGTGGAACAATGAAAAGCAAAGTAGCGTTATTTGATTCTGGCGGTTCGCAAGTAGGCGAGACTTTTACAAGAAGAGCGCGTCAGTTGGTACAACAACAGCGAGCCGAATGGATAAGCGATAGTGCAATACGTTTCGCGCCAGATGCAGTATTAAACGAAGAAGAGTGGCGTGCAATTGAAGAACCAGAAATATCAGATACGTCAGTGTTTAGCCCTAAAATAGCAAAACCTGCTAGTTCTGATTCCCTGCTGTACTATATGGCTGAGAAACGGATTCGGGAACGTAAGTTGTTTTTAATACATTCTCTTGCATTCATCCCAGGTTACATGGTAAGCATATTTACTACAGCATTATTCATGAGCGTATTAAGTCGCAGCAATCATCAATTGGCAGAATGGTTTTTATTGTTTACATTAGGTGCTTGGACTACCCCTTATTTAGTCCACGCTTTTATTTTTATCAGGCGTTGGCTAAAAGAAAATTCTAGTCGTGACAGTCGCCATACCAAAATGATTGAAATGGAAATGGATAAGCTTAAAAGGCTAGGCTACGGCGAATAAAAAAACAATTGTTAATGCAAACGTAGAGTACTTTAGTTCGCCATTATCAAAAATTCTAAAAACTTAAAAAGAGCTGGGCATCCTTCGGGAATCCATGCTCTTTTTTTATTATTTTGATATTGTTTCAATTGAAACACATCATTTTGCTTAATTTACTTAAAACAAAGCTATTCCATTTTTGCGAAATAATGTATACTACAGACAGCCATATCTGGGCAAAATGTATAAGAGGTGATAATCATGTCCGAACTAATAAAAACCCCTGAAAATAAGCTCCTACTAATGTATTTGATTGATAAGATGGAATTGCCCCTGTCACGTAGCCAGATAACGGACTACATCAGGCAGGATGAGGCTGAATTTATGGATTATTACACCTTACAAGAATCTCTTGCCGAAATGGTGGAAGGTGGGTATTTGGAAGCTATCAAAGACAACAATACTACTCGCTACACCGTTACAGGCGAAGGGGTTCAAGCACTGGAATACTTTGAAAAACATATTCCAGTGGCCGTTCGTACACGTATCAACAATTATATCAGGGAAAACCGCAAAAACATTCAGCGAGACTTTGAGACTACAGCCACTTTTTTCCCAAACGCAGAAAATAACGAATTTATGGTAAAATGCGGTGCCTATGAAGAAGGCCGGGTTTTGATGGAAATATCCATTTCCGTAGATACTCGTGAACAAGCGCGGATAATACAAAACAACTGGAAATCCAATGCAAAAATCCTGTATGGAGAAATATTACTTACACTAGCTCGTCCGGTTCATCCAGTCCAGGAAATCAATGAAGTTAATGATGAACCCTGAATAAATTTTAGAAAAATTAGGCCAATGCTTCTTCTAGGCGGTTAAGTGCATCCAAAGGGAACATTTTTAGTAGTTCTCTATATTGTGTTTGAGATAATTCCTCCGCCTGAATATACATGTCGATTTTTGTATCCACATCCGCATCGCGGAACTTTGATTTTAAGGTTTCAAATGCAGTTAGCTCCATAATACATCATTCCTTTGCTTTCTAATAGTTAGTTTTTATTTGACTTTTCAAGTATAACTTTCTTTACTCACGAGCTTTTTTGCTTAGCTAATTTGTGAGCTTTTTTGAATTCATATAGCCCCATTGCCAATAAAAAGAAGCCAAATATTCTTTTTAAGGTACCGGCATCAATCCACATGGCTAGCATAGCACCAGCTCCAGCTCCAACCAGTCCAAACAGGATTAATTTTGCCGTACCCTTAGTTTCAATATTCCCTTTTTTGCGGTGTGTGATAACTGCAATGGCCGCTGTTGGAATAAAATACATTAGATTAATGCTTTGAGCCGCTTTTTGTTCCATTCCGGTCAAAATGCCTAAAGCGGGAATTAACACTGTGCCGCCGCCAATGCCCATGCCGCTAATAACCCCTGACACAAACCCTATCAGTATATGCCATAGCATTTTTTCAGCCCCTTATCATTTTCAACGCCGCAATCATCATAAATGCTCCAAAAATCCGATGCAACCACACAGCGGAAATCTTGTTTAATAACAATGCACCAATAAACCCGCCGGGTACACCACCAGCCGTGACCCAAAGAACAGCACGCCAGTCAACGCTTTCTCCATAAACATATATAAGCGCGCTGAGAATAGAAATGGGTAGTATTATGGCCACTGCCGTAGCATGGGATTTGTGAGTCTCAAAGTTGAAAAATTTTTGCAATGCCGGAATTAGTAAAGCACCGCCCCCAGAGCCCAAAAGTCCATTAGCAAACCCAACTATTGTACCCACCAGTGCTGATAACATTGTTTTATTTATTCTTTTCATGTCAATAGTATGTGGAATGAAGTCTGTGATTATACCCACATAAACTAAATAGACGGCTTGCAGAGGAAGAATGGGAAAATTAGAATAAGGAGCTTAGTCATGAAAATAACTACTGTCCGTCATGGACAAACATTATGGAACCACGAAAGACGCATACAAGGCCAATCGGATATAGAGCTTGATGATGTGGGACTTTCTCAAGCAGAAAAGCTTGGAAATCGGCTTGCTACTGAAAAAATAGATATAATATATACAAGCAACCTAAAAAGAGCAGTAAAAACCGCCGAAATCATAAATAATCACCATAATGCGAAATTTGTTACAGTTACTGCTTTAAGAGAAATGTGCTATGGGACATATGAAGGCTGTGTTTTTGACAATTTTCAGAATGAGTTAGATTACTACTATCAAAACATTAATACACCTATGCCCGAAGGTGAAAGTGTTATGAATGTTTTTGACAGAATCTATGGGTTTTTAGATGAAGTCGTAGAGAAACAGTATGAAAACATAGTTATTGTAAGTCATTATGGAGTTATACTTACTATAATATGTTATTTGTTGCAAGTTCCACCTGAAGAGCGGGAAAGATTTATGATAAATAATACCGCCATACACTGCTTTGAACGAAAAAGCACTGGAAAATTTAACATGACTATTGAAAATGATATTTCACACTTGGATTATATTACATAATTCACTTTGCTATTCTATACGAGTATATCAGTGTTTTTCGCTTGACTAGTGGCGGAAAACACTGATAATTTTTTTGCAAAAATTACCTATTCAAAAACTACCTTTATCCTGTCACAAAATTGGTTCATTGTTCGTTATACAAGTGTATGCTATGAACAATGGCATACTAGATAGGCTCTAACATGGCAAAAATTTTTCTATTGAAACAAAGAGGAGGAAGGTGATGGAAACTCACGTGGTAATGCAAACCGAAGAAGGGGTGGATTTAGAACAAGCAATTAATGCCCATGGTAAAGCTATTTTTCGATATTGCCATCTTTTACTTAGGGACTATCATGAAGCTCAAGATGCTGTTCAAACAACGTTTTTACGGGCATTTCACAGTAAAACATCAAGGGAAAAAGTTTTCGGAGAAGACGATCTTGTTCCTTGGTTGTATAAGATTGCTTATAATTGCTGTGTGGATATTTTGCGCAAGCGTAAGCGATACTTCCGATTTTTGGATAAAGAAAAGAGTTTTGCGGAACAAAATTGGCAAATTTGGCAGAATGGACAAACTCATCATATGAAATTTACAGGGGAAGATGGAATGACAGAAGAAGTCAGAGCGGCTCTTGGCAAACTATCCCCACAAGATAGAGCATTGGTTATAAGCCGACTAATGGATGATATGGATTATGAGCAATTGAGTCAAATCTATAACACCAGTGCAGCCGCTTTGCGTAAAAGATATGAACGTGCAAAAAAGAAACTTGCACAAGCTTTGAGGGAGCAAGGACTGGAGGGTACATATGGAAAATAAAAAAAAGTATGACCCCGACGAACTTCTTATTATGAATGCACTAAATAGCGTATACACTCAAGAATTTGACATTTTAGAAGGAGTTGAAGCAAAGATGAAAAAAAGGGGCTTTATGAAAAGAGGCTTTGTTGCGGCTTTTATAGCGGCAAGTTTGATTGGCACAACGGCAGTTGCGGCACAAATTATGGGTTCATTTGACCGATTGGAAGGTATTATTGGCCAAAACGAGGCGGCAATACTTACTCCCGTTCAAATAACCACTTGCGACGCAGAACAAACCGTGATATACGACGGGATAAGAGCTGAAGTAGTGGCTGTGGGCGTTTTTGGCAATATTGTGGATGTTTATTTTACGCTAGAAGATATGGTTGCTAACCGCTTAGATGGGGAATTTATTATACATCCTGGCCTTCGACCTTTGGACTATGAGAATTTCCCAATGGGTGCGACTATGGGTTCATCTGGCCAGCCTGAGATTATCCACCGAGATGAAAATGGCAAAGTGACATTACATGCACGTTATACTTTTGGTGCGTCGGTAACAGGACAGCAATTAGTGTTTAGTACTTTTGATATAAGGTATGACCTTATTGATGAAGTACGCCCTGTAGATATTAGCTTGGAAGATTTTGCATCTGAGGCACCTTCTGTATTGTTCCAGGTCGAAAGCGATGACCCATGGGGAACATCCATGTGGGGAACAGGAATTTTTGTTGAAAATGAGGAAGGATTCCTTGATTTACGTGCTAATTATCAAGAAAAAATCCGAGATGAAGGCATACTTATTCTTGCTCCAGGAGAATTGGATATGAGTTTTGGAGTTGAAGGAATAAAGGCGTATATTTCCAGTATAGGCGTGGTGGATGGACGGCTACACGTACAATTGCGCCATCCAGACTATTTGACAATTCGTAACGAACAAAACTGGGAAGGTTCAGCCAGTGTCCATCTGATTAGAGGGGGATTGGACGCTCCAATAGCCTCAAGAAGCTTCGATTGGGAAGCTGATATAGTGTCGCGTCCATATTTGGCCGCCCGATTTAATACAGCCCAAGATGGTAGTTTTTCTTGGTGGGAAGGTGGTGCTAGCTATGAAGAATTTATTTTCGATATAGACTTGGCTGATATTCACGAATACACATTGGTTGTCAGTCATTTTAGTAATGGGAATATGAACCTAAGCTGGGATGTTGTACTTGATTTGAACGACCACTATAGAGAGCTAGAAAGAGAAATCGAAATCAATATTTCAGTAGGTAGCAATGTTTTGACGCAAGTTAATGTAAATCCATTTGGCCTGCTATTAATGGGGGAAGGTAATTTAGAAGGATTACGTAATTTTTATAGTCAGGGCGGATGGACAACTACTCTATCCATTTACGTCCACACCACTGAAGGTACTATAATAGCAAATCCTCCTGAATTTGGTTCTTCATTTGCCCCGCTTAATGATTTTCGTTGGTTTAACGAACTTGAAGATGATTTTCCTATTAGTGGAAGATTTAGTTTTGGCCAGATGATAGATTTGGATAGTATATTGTCTATCGAAGTAAATGGCGAGCATATAGAATTTGAGTAAAGCTGGATAAATAGACCAGGCCCCGTCAGCGCAATCGCGGCGGGGCTGGTCTACACCTTAGAGCTTATTCACATAGGAGGATAAATTTTATGAAATATGCAGAAGACAACCATAAACGTATTGTTCGTAGGCGGCGTAAAACAAATGATGGGCAAAAGTGGATGCGTTTTGCAATTATAATTTGCTATTTGTTTTTGTTTGTGACTATAATTTGGACTGCTTTTTCTCTAATTGGATATTTTTTTCAATCATTTCAGCCGTTTTCGTCGTTATATACTCCAAATCCCAATTACATGACGCAAACAATGCTTGTTACAGATTTAGAAAATTCAGGGACTGGGATAATGGGCGAACTCATTCCCCCACCTCTTTTCAATAACGGGGCGGCATGTGCATTCTCGGCATTTTCGTTTTACATAGAGGCAAATTCACAAGCCTATGCTGATTTTTATGCCCGCCGCCCCGAATTAGATGCAGAAACTGTGGTGTGGAAAGTGAATGTAATGTTGCATCTACCCTTTTATTCAGAAATACACATTGATAATAGCCATAATCCTTTACTGCTAAGCCCATTTTTCCGATTGCCATATGGTTTTTCACCAAGCACACTTGTTTCTGTATATAGCGGAAACCCTAGCCTAATGGCCACTGCTGAGACAGCAGAGGCATTTCAGCAATTACGGGCAAGTTCAAGAAGGGCAGGATTTGACCTTGCGGTTGTATCCGCATATCGCAATGCAACGCATCAGCAAACAATATTTGGTCGGCAAGAAAATCCATATATTTTTCCAGCCTCAATAGCACGCCCATATCACAGCGAACATCAAACAGGTCGGGCTTTGGATTTATGGGGGCCAATAAATGGGTTGATGGATAGTGATGGTGTGCCTTCACCTGTAGGGCTATGGGTGAAAGAAAATGTTCACTATTATGGATTTCTAGTGCGATATACGGCAGAAAACAGCCATATTACCGGGTTTATTTCAGAACCATGGCATATTACCTACGTAAGCCGAGAAATCGCCATGTATATGCACATAAATAACATTTCAAGCCTGGAAGAATATGTGGGAAGGAATCCGCACTTACTGCCTTTAGAGCCTGTTTAACAGGCTCTTATTTTTATACGCGTGGTACATGAATTTTAGTGAGATATTGCATATTTTGGGTTTACATAGTACAGTATGAGAAAAGTATAAAGGATGGTGGTAGACATGAAAGGGATTATCTTAGCAGGTGGTGCAGGAACAAGGCTGTATCCAACTACCTTATCGGTTTCTAAACAGATACTTCCTATATATGACAAGCCTATGATTTATTATCCTATATCTACCCTGATGCTGGCGGGTATTCGCGAAATATTGGTCATATCTACACCAAAGGATATAGGCTGTTTTGAAAATTTGCTAGGAGATGGTTCTCAATTTGGAATAAGTTTTGAATATGCGGTACAGGAACAACCACGGGGGCTTGCAGATGCTTTTATTGTGGGAAAATCATTTATAGGAGATGACCGAGTTTGTTTAGTTTTAGGAGACAATATTTTCTTTGGCTATGGCTTTACAGGTATCCTAGCTAATGCTGTCGAACGAACAAAAGGAGCTACTATATTTGGTTATCATGTGAGCAACCCGCATGAATTTGGTGTTGTAGCATTTGATAAGCAAGGCAATGTTTTGTCTATTGAAGAAAAACCCGAAAAACCAAAATCCAACTATGCTGTACCTGGCTTGTACTTCTATGACAATCAGGTAGTTGAAATTGCAAAGTCAATTGAACCTTCGGCACGCGGTGAAATTGAAATCACTGCCGTTAATAATGAGTATCTGCGTTTAGGTAAATTAAAAGTCGAATTATTTGGCCGTGGAATGGCGTGGTTGGATACAGGTACCCATAGTGCATTGCTTAATGCGGCTGTATTTGTAGAGACGGTTCAGACGCGTCAAGGGTTGTATGTATCTTGCTTGGAGGAAATTGCCTATAGAAGAGGATATATATCCCATGAAACTTTATTAGCAAGTGCCGACAAAATGAAAAATACCGATTATGGCAGATATTTGTACCATATCGCGAATAGTGGAGCTTAAAAATGCGAGTGATAAAGACTGAGTTGCCCAAAATACTCATTATTGAACCTGCTGTCTTTGGAGATAATCGCGGTTGGTTTATGGAGTCTTGGTCGCTTGCAAAGATGCAAGAGGCAGGAATTGATTCGTATAATTTTGTGCAGGATAATCATTCGTATTCAGCACAAAAAGGCGTATTGCGTGGAATTCATTTTCAAATTGGAAATTCTGCACAGGCTAAACTGGTTCGGTGTACAAGAGGTGCGGTATTGGATGTGGCAGTAGATTTGCGTAAGGGTTCGCCTACCTATAAGAAATGGATAGCAGTAGAGCTTTCTGCCGAAAATAAACGTCAATTATTGATTCCGCGTGGGTTTGGACATGGTTTTTTAACATTAACAGATGATGTAGAATTTTTGTATAAAGCTGATAATTTGTATAACGCCGCTTTGGACAGGTGTATTCGTTGGAATGATTCTGAATTAGGCATCAAATGGGGAATAGAAAAACCTATTGTGTCTGAAAAGGATGGTAATGCACCTTTTCTAAGCGAAAGCGATTGTGATTATGTGTGGAGTGGTGAATAGTGACAATTTTGGTAACAGGCGGTGCTGGTTTTATAGGCGGGAATTTTGTGTACTATATGTTGGAAAAATACCCGTCTTATAAAATTATTTGCCTAGATGAATTAACGTATGCGGGCAACATGGAAACTCTATCAGTAGCAATGCAAAATCCTCAGTTTTTTTTCGTGAAAGGGGATATAGCCGACCGTGAAACAGTTTTTTCTCTGTTTGAACAACATAATCCAGAAATGGTGGTCAATTTTGCGGCAGAAAGTCATGTAGACCGTTCGATTACTAACCCAGATATTTTTCTAAGAACTAATATCATGGGCACGGGTGTTTTGCTGGATGCCTGTCGTAAGTATGGTACAAAGCGATTCCATCAGGTGTCTACAGATGAGGTATATGGCGATTTACCTTTGGATAGACCTGATTTGTTTTTCACAGAAGAAACACCGCTACACGCTTCAAGTCCCTATTCCGCTTCAAAGGCTTCTGCTGATTTGTTGGCCTTGGCATATCATCGTACTTTTGATTTGCCAGTAACTGTTTCACGCTGTTCCAATAACTATGGGCCTTATCATTTTCCTGAAAAACTTATACCTCTAATGATAGCTAATGCTCTGCAAGACAAGCCTCTGCCTGTATATGGCAAAGGTGAAAATATAAGAGATTGGTTATATGTAGAAGACCATTGCCACGCAATTGATTTGATTATTCATAAAGGGCGTACAGGAGAGGTTTATAATGTGGGCGGACACAATGAACGTAGCAATTTGGAAGTGGTAAAACTAATCATACATGAATTGGAAAAACCAGAAAGTTTAATCCAGTTTGTAACAGACCGACCAGGACATGATATGCGTTATGCAATAGACCCCACGAAAATTAATCAAGAATTAGGCTGGTTGCCCACAACTTCATTTGATGATGGAATCAAATTAACTATCCGCTGGTACTTGGATAATATGAGTTGGTGGGAGAATATTTTGGCGGGAGAATATCAAAAATATTATGAAAAAATGTATGGGAATAGATAAAATATGAAAATTCTTGTAACGGGAGCCGAAGGACAACTTGGCACAGATGTTGTAAAAGAATTATCCTCACGCGGTATTGCACATAAAGGCGTTGATAAAAATGATTTTGACATTACGGACAAAGAAGCCGTTATTAGTGCCTTTCAAAGTTATCGTCCAAATGCGGTAATTCATTGTGCAGCTTACACCGCCGTTGATAGAGCTGAAGATGAACCGGAACTATGTAGGCTAATCAACGAAGAAGGTACTAGAAATATCGCATTAGCTTGTAAACATATTGAGGCAAAAATGCTATATATCAGCACCGATTATGTGTTTGCAGGGAAAGGTGAAGAATACTATAAACCTTATGATTCGACTTCCTCAGCCTCAGTATATGGGGCAACAAAGCTTGCGGGTGAAAAGGCGATTATAGAATTGCTTGAAAATTTCTTTATAGTCCGTATTTCTTGGGTATTTGGCGTAGGTGGCAATAATTTTGTTAAAACCATGTTAAAACTGGGAAAGGAACGGCAGTCTGGTGCTAACACATTAAATGTGGTGTGCGACCAAATTGGTTCACCCACTTACACAGCAGACCTTGCACCGCTTTTGTGTGAAATAGTTGCCACAGAAAAGTATGGGGTGTACCACGCCACAAATGAAGGTATATGTTCTTGGGCGGAGTTTGCTGAGGAGATTTTTCGGCAGGCCGGGCTTAATATGAAAGTGAATCACATACCCGCTACAGAATATCCAACCAAGGCAACACGTCCATATAATTCACGATTAGATAAAGGATGTTTAGTTGAGTCCGGGTTTTCTCGAATGCCTGACTGGAAAGATGCTCTGAAGAGGTATTTAGAAGAATCATAAAAAATGGTTGCGATTTTATTATTAGGAATGTCTGGAAAATAACTTCCCAAATTTTTCAGACATTCCTTAGCGGTCAATAAGAACATAACTCAATAAGTGGGCAGTTGGTACAAATAGGCTTCACCTTACAATGTTCTTTTGCATTTATCACAATACAAGCATGATAGTTGTTCCACAGGCTTTCATCATGGGGCAAGGCCGTTTCAAACATAGCTTTTATATTATCATATTCTTTTGGGATATTTTCAATTTCTAACCGCTCTAATAATCGGCGGGTATAGGCATCTATAACAAAAGTAGGGAAGTTAAAAGCATAAAGCAGAATTGAATCTGCCGTTTCTTTGCCTATGCCCTTAACCGTCAGTAATTCTTTACGCAAAAATTTAAGATTTCCATTTTTCACTTTATCTACATCATAGTCATATTGATTAAACCATGTCGTTACCGCTTTCAGATAAACCGCCTTTTGGTTGAAAAATCCCGCAGGGCGAATGATTTCTGACAATTTTTCTATTGAAATTTTTTCAATAAATTCGGGCGTAATTTTATTGCAATGATTTTTTCCAAAATTAGCAAGTGCCTTTTCAACATTAGTCCAAGCTGTGTTTTGAGTTAATACAGCACCTACCATAACTTCATATGGTGAATCAGCAGGCCACCAGTTTAGGTTGCCGTATCGTTCGTTTAGTAATTCGTAAATGTTCATTAATTCACTCATATTTCACCAACTATTTCTACTGCATAATTTTTTATGGCAGTTTTGTCCACTACATCCATACATCCAGTTACATAGAACTCAAACTAATCGCCTGATATGTCCCTCTCTGTCACCGGGAAGCAAATCAATCAGCGGGATTTCTATAATGGTATAAGCACCTGGGCTTTGTCTGCAAGCGGCACGGGCGCACGATATCATTATTTGGGCAGTAAGCGCGGGATTGTTAATGCGCATATCAAAAGTAAATAGCTGGTTATCTGCGCCAGAAGACCGTCCTTTACGGGTTAAATGAACTCCATGGCCTTTGTCTGTTAGGGCTGAAACATCTGGCACAGAAATCACATAAGTTTCATCATTGCAAAAATAAGGGTCGGTTTTAATATTCTGTGATATTTGTTCAATATCCATGCCCTCTTCTACTTGGATATAGACCATCCGCCGATGTACCCCTGTTCCTTTGGGAATAGTAACCGACAAGGCATCAATCACACCTGGTTTTGCTTTTACAGCCACGGTATGTCCCATACTCATGCCTGGCCCAAAATCGGTATATGTAATACCAATGGGCGCGGCAGCTTCCAGCAAAGCACGTATACAAGAATCACTTCCTGGGTCCCATCCAGCAGATATAATAGCTACAGATTGATGTTTCTTTGCAATGGAATCCAAATCACGGCGCAAATCTACGATAGAATCATGAATATCAAAGCTATCTACTGTATGAATGCCTTGGGAAAGAAATTTTTCAGCATATTCTTTAATTTGGCGTGTGGGCTTGCATAACAAAGCCACATCTACTTTACCTAAAGCTGAAATATCAGTTTTTTCGTCAATAATCTGAATGTTTGGCAATATATTTGACATTTCGGCTGTGCCTTTTCGGCGTATAATACCTGCTATTTCCATATCAGGTGCGGCAAATACAGCTTCCACCGCACATCGTCCTATATTACCATAACCCACAATGGCTACTCGGATTTTGTTCACAAAAGCAACCCCTATCATTTAGTTTTTTAGAGCATATTTTCAGACGTTCCTTATCAATCACCTGTCAAAGCATGTGCAAATGCTTCGGGGTCAAAAGGCATTAAATCGTCAATACCTTCTCCCACTCCCACATATCGCACTGGTACACTCAACTCATTATGAATAGAAACTACCACGCCGCCTTTTGCAGTTCCATCTAGTTTTGTAAGCACAATACCTGTGATTTCGGCGGCCTCTTTGAATAATTTGGCTTGTTGCACTGCATTTTGTCCAGTAGTTGCATCCAGCACCAAAAATACTTCGCGCTGAGCTTCTGGGAATTGAGTTGATACAATGCGCGCAATTTTTTTAAGTTCTTCCATAAGGTTTTTTTTGTTATGCAAACGACCAGCCGTATCAACTATCAAAACATCTGTTTTGCGTGCTTTGGCGGCTTGAATTGCATCAAACACTACAGCCGCAGGGTCAGAGTTGTTTTCATGCTTGATAATAGGTACGTCTGCGCGTTTACACCATACTTCCAGTTGGTCAACGGCAGCGGCACGAAAGGTATCAGCTGCCGCAATAAGAACGGACTTGCCTTCTTCTTTCAAGTGCTTGGTAAGTTTGCCAATTGTGGTAGTTTTGCCAACACCATTTACACCAATGATTAGAATGATTGCGGGGCTTTCCAGTGCTAAAGGTTTTGTGTCTTGCACAAGCATATTGCGGATAATATCGGCTAACATTTCTTTGATTTGGCCTGAATCAGTGACTTTTTCAGCTTTGACTCGTTCACGCAAAACCTCCGTTATTTGCATGGATGTTTCTACACCCAAATCAGCTAGAATCAAAGCTTCTTCCAGTTCCTCAAAAAGTTCTTCATCAATGATGCCAAATTGTGCGGCAAGCTTGTCCACGCCAGAAATAAAACTCTCCCGTGTTTTGGCCAAGCCGCGCTTCATACGGTCAAAAAAACTTAGCTTTTCGTCCTCTGTTGAAACGGCAGTTTCAACTTCGACTGTTTCTTCTGCTTCTTCCTTTTCTTTCTTTTCTTCTGCTTCTTCAGTTTTTTCCGCCAAATCTTGGGCTTTCTTTTTGAATAAAGGCATTTTGTTTTCTCCCTTTGTAAAGTTTACAAAAATCCAGTAAAAATTTTCAAGCCACACTATATCATAAAAATGACATAAATGTAACACGCACGTAATTGAAAGCTTCCTGTGAATAGTGCATAATACTTATTGCAACATAATTGTAATCTGCCGTAGTCTGTTTATTTTCTGTTGCTTGATGGAAGGAGCCAAGAAACCTTGATACAATTGATAAAATTCAAAAAAACTAAGAAACTTATGAGGGGGTGTACTACACTTACGCTTGCTCTAGCATTAACATTAAATTATGTCACAGTAACAGCTTGTAGCCAAGCCTCGCCTGAGTTACCTCCTATTCCATATATTTCATACACTCCATACACCCCAACATATTCCTATTCTCCATTTAACATTAGGGTATATAATCCATGGGTATACACAACATTGCCTGTAACATATATGATGCTACTAGAAAACTCTGAAGAACGGGTTGAAGAAATATCGCATATTGTTGTACACTTTATTAGCAATGTTAGGGGCAATCCAGAAAACCCTTACATAATCAGCGAAGTCGTGCAACTCCTGTTAAAATATGGAGCAAGTGCGCACTATATCATTGGACGTGATGGCACAATTTACCTATCTGTTCCTGAAAATTTTGTTGCTTTTCATGCAGGTCGTGGCTCATTGCCCGATTTCCCTCATGTGGAAAACAGACTTAATCATTATTCTATAGGCATAGAATTGCTTGGAATTGGTACTTTTGAAGAAATGTCTGTGCTTTTTGTATCAGAAGAAGAATATAGCCAACTTGACCCCGTGCATATAGGTTTTACAGAGGCACAATATACAGCTCTTTATAACCTAATCAATGATATATTGGCACGAAACCCTGCAATTAAGCCAAACCGTAGACATATCGTAGGGCATGACGAATACGCGCCAAACAGAAGAACTGACCCTGGCGAACTTTTTGATTGGAACCGATTAGGTTTTCTTGCCCCAACGGATTAAATTGTGATATAGTTGAGGAAAAGGAGAAAGCCATGGAGACAATAGCTGTTGAGCTAAAGGTGCTAATTGAATGTCTAAAGAAAAAGGAAACAGCCTTGCAACAAATAGTAAACATTACCGAAAACCAAGGCTTTATCCTAACTAGTGACATGCCACACGAAGAACGTTATCCCATCTTTATGCAGATGAATGACGAAAGGCAAGCTCTAATTGACCTTGTTTTGCAGTGCGACCAGGTTTTTGAAAGTGTATTGCAAAAAGTAGGGCCTGCCTTAGATGCCGATACTTCCAAATATAGTGAAGAAGTACAGGCAATGCAAGATACCATACGCCGTATTATAGATTTAGATGTTCGTATACGGCTGGAGGAACAAAACAACCATCAAGTGTTGGTCAAGGCCTTGCCAAAAGGAGTTGTGCCACCTGGTCTACCTGGCCAAGAAGTGGCACTTCAAGAGGGGACACACTCAGGCAAGCCCACTGTTATAGGGGGCGGCAAACATGCTGACAACCAAGTTCTCAAGGCATATGAGAGCCAATCGCGTCATTTTAAGGGTTAAAACGCAAATTCGAGTAAACGAGGCTTTTACATGGAAAATAAGAAATCATTGAGATTATCACTAAAACTTATTTTAGGCATAGCATTGCTGTCGACCTTGGGCTTGGTGATAGCTTTTGCTATCGTCAATACTGTGGTACGTAGGATAGTGGATAACTATGTGATGGATAATATCCACCTTGACAGAATGGTTCAGGCGCAAGAGCTGGATGCATGGTTTGAAAAGAGCAACCAGATTGTGGCCAGTCTGTCCGAAATCCTTCCTCTTATTGACAGGAGCCAAATACAAGGCATTGTTACGCATTTTGGCAACCAGCATTATTATGCAGAGTCTTTTTGGGTTGCTATGGCTGATGGCGGATTTTATGACAGTACTCTTTGGGTACCTTACGAAGGATATGTAGCGCAAAATCGGCTCTGGTGGACAACTGCTGTAGCTGCCGATGGTGAGGTTGCTATTACTTCGCCTTATATTTCAGCCGATTCTGGTCAGGTTGTGGCTACTGTTGTACGGCACTTTGCTGATTTACACGGCCAAGAAGCTGTAATCGCAATGAATATTGAGTTGAATCAACTTGTGGCTATGGTTAATGACTTTCAATCCCGCATTGGTGGTTATCTTCACTTAATCAGCCCACTGGGCGAGATTATAGTACATCCAGACCCTAGATTTCATCCTACATCAACAGAAATACGAAATATTTCTGCTATAGCTGGATATGCAGGACTTTTTCCTAGATTCCAAGCTGGAGAAAGAGTACTTGAACACGTTAATCATCATGGCGCACCATCCTACTTTATGCAATACCCATTGCCTTCGACTAGTTGGACTCTAATGGCTGTTGTACCTATTGCGGCAACAAGTGCCTCGGTTTGGCAAATATTATGGATTGTTATGCTTACGATTATGCTTGCTTTGGTTGTGGTGGCCGTGTTTACAGTGTTATACATGTCTTACCAAATAAGGGATACCATAAGCAAATCGGTTATGTCTTTCAACGCTCGTTCTGCGGCACTGGCTTCTGGTGAAACTACCAGGGTTGACGGATTAGACGAGTCTGGTAAATTTGCTGAAAAAATCGAACTTGATACTTCATTTGGGCTAGATAGCATTGATTATGAATTTAATCACAATTTAGAAATTATAGCTTCACTTCTTCATGATATTTCTGCCATGCACACGGCTCATTTGCAGGGAAAATACAAATATTTGGTAGATAGTAGCCAATATGAAGGCACATATGCAAAAATAGTAGATGGCATAAATGAAATGATTACGTATCACACAACATCAAAAATAGAAATCTTGGATTGCATCTCTAGCATAGTTGATGGGGACTTTACCGCGGCAATCCGCAAGTTCCCAGGGGATGAATATTATATTAACGAATCTGTTGAAGGGCTTAGAGCTAATATAACCAGGGTTGCAGACGCTGTTAGTCAAATAGCAGTTAAGGCACAACAAGGTGATGTTACCTTCGCTTTGGATGTTGCACATTACAAAGGTGCGTGGGTCAATCTTGTTGAGAAACTCAATGATATTTTGATTGCTATTGGCAATCCGCTTCATGAAACTGCCACTGTGTTGGCTGCTATGGAAAACGGAGATTTTAGCAAACAGGTAAAAGGTGAGTTCTGTGGTGAATTTCTTGCCATAAAAGAAGCTCTTAACACTACCAGCAGTGCTATATCCTCATATATTACTGAAATCAACACAATGCTGGGTTATTTGGCAGAGGGTGATTTACGCCATACTATAGACAGACCTTACGTTGGAATGTTCTCCACTATTAAGGATTCTATAAACGGGATTTCTGAGCGGCTTAACTCTATAATGCATGGGATTGATAACTCTTGTACTTACGTTTTATTGGGTGCTGACCAAATTTCTAAAGGTGCAATGCATCTTGCAGAAGGGGTTACAAAACAGACTGCTTCCTTGGAAGAGTTAAGCAGTTCAATTGCAATTATACAGGAGAAAGCTACACAGGCAAATGAAGATGCCACAACTGCAAAACGAACTACCTCAAATTCCAAGCAACGTGCCGCACATGGTAGAGCTTCTATTAATTCCATGACGGAATCAATGAATAAAATTAAATCATCAAGCGAAAGTATCTCAAAAATTATTGGCGTTATCAAAGATATTGCTTTCCAGTCCAACCTTCTTGCCTTAAATGCTTCTATTGAAGCGGCGCGTGCTGGCAAGCATGGTAGGGGTTTTTCTGTTGTAGCGGACGAAGTACGCAATTTGTCGGGCAGAAGCCGACGGTCAGCTTCTGATACGGCAAAAATAATTGAGGACGATACAAAAATTGTGGAAGACGGGATAAAAAACGCGGCGGAAGTTGTGTCTTCATTTGAGACTATTGCAACCAATGTAAATGGAGTTTCTAATCTTGTTTCCCATATTGCTGATATTTCCAGTGAACAGTTGGAGTCTATTTCTATTATTAATACGAGTGTGTCGGAAATAACCCAGGTTATTACTGAAACTTCGACTATGGCAGAAGAATCTGCGGCGGCTTCACAGGAATTGAACTCACAAGCTGAACTTCTAAAGCAAAAGATCGCGTTTTTCAAGCTTAAGTAAGCTAAAGAAGAGGTGACAATAGTGGCAACAAATATGGAAACCCGCACACATCAAAGAGGTTCATTATTTGATTTGTGTGTGTTAAAGAAAGACGAATTAGCAAAAGGAAATACAGTTTCGGGAATTGATTTATTAATCCTACGCTTAAAAGCTGTAATGATGGAGGAAGATGTGGATTGGGTAATGGCAAGAGTTGCAGAATTGCCATAAGCGGTTCCAGTTGAAAAATATCTAGCAATTAACTAAGGGAATGTAAGAAAACCCCTACCATAGCCTGATAACATTCTGGCCGTGGTGGGGGGTTTGTATGCTACTTACCTTTTGGAAAACTCCATATTACAACAATTTCATCTCAACATTTCTATTTTTTAGAATATAGTACGCATTTGATAGTGCAGTATCATCTTCAAAGGCGGCTTCAGCGGTGATAATCTTTTCCGGGGAAATATCGCAAAAGGCTATAACATCTTCCGGCGTTATGCCGGGTTCAAAGCACAATAGCAGTAGGCAATCTTCTGTGCTTTTATAGACTTTTTTTCCAACGGAATAGCATTTCTTACTGCCCACGGTTATTTCTGAAACAATATAATCCAGAGGCACCCCCATTTTAAGAGTAACCTCAAAAACCATATCTAAATCGGAGCGGTTGGGCTTAATGGTTTCGGCAAGTTCATCAAATCTATCCCACAAAGTTTGAAGGTTGTTGTCTTTGATTGGCTCTGCGTCCCATGCCACAAAATTAGAAGTATCCAGCTTAAAGACGCGGAAGCCTATATCAAGCTCTTCTGTAGCAAGAGGATTGTTTTCTTTGATTTTCAGTCCTGCGCGGCGTATGCGTTCTTTGCCTATTTCACAAATGGTTTTATATCCTGCTTTGTATGCCTCAGATTTTTTATCTGTAACCTCGGGCAACTGTATCATAATATATTTGCGATTACCGCCGTCCTCAGCATTAAGCTGCATTACAGCATGGGCAGTAGTAGCTGAACCTGAGAAAAAATCAAGAACCACAGCGTCATTCTCACAAAAATTTAACATACGCTTTATAACTGTCGTTAACTTTGCAGTGTCAAATACTTTTGTTTCAAATAGTGTAGATATTTCGGATGAACTGCCAATAAGTAAATCATACCAAGAACTGTTCAAAAGGGTTGAACCTGTTGGAGGAATATAATGTTCTGGCTTTCCTGTTTTTGATAATCTAAGCAAGATAAAATCCTCATCTTGATGTAAGTAGTAGCTATCAATTTCAACTTGTGTGATTTCGTCCTCAGTGGTATTCAAATCTGCAAGCATTTTCGCATAGTTTTCAATACCCTTAAAACTTCGTTCCATACCCCAACGCCATTGTCCACTATCTGGTGTAATTCCAAAAAGTTCGTATCTCATAGTTGGCCTATCTGTGCCGCGCCAATGATTATTCCAAGTGCCTTGTTTTTTTTCATCAAGTTTCTTGGTTTGTTTTGGAAAACGAAAATTGGAGTCTTTTGTGTAAAATAATATATGTTCAACATCCTGACCTAATTTATCCCAAGTGTCGAATTGCGCTTGTACGGACTTTGCCCCACGTCTAACAGTTATTTGATTTCTAAAATTTTCTTCTCCAAAAATATCATCCATTAGCTTACGTAAATTATGCACTTCATTATCATCTATAGATACAAAAATAAGCCCATCCTCCTTAAGTAAATTGTGTGCAAGTCTCAGTCGCGGCCACATCATATTAAGCCAATTCGTATGAAAACGCCCCATTGATTCAGGATTGCTTTTTGTAGCTTGGCTAGTTACTTCTTTGTAGTGAGCAATAGGGTCAGTGAAATCATCATGATACACAAAGTCATTGCCAGTATTGTACGGCGGGTCGATATATATCATTTTTACTTTACGAAAATACGCCGTTTGGAGCAGTTTCAGTACTTCCAAGTTATCGCCTTCTATATAGAGATTCTTTGTTGTGTCCCAGTTTACGCTTTCTTCAACAGCGGGGCGTAAAGTACCTGTAGAACGTTTGCCTGCTATACGATGGCACTCAGCTTTTCCTTTCCATTCAAACTTATATTTTTCATAATCCTCATCTATATACTTGCCACATAAGTTAAGCAGTTTACCTATATCCAACTTGCCCTCTGTAAAACATTGTGGAAACAGGGAACGCAACTTGTCTCGTTCGGATTGTTCTATATCCTTGCTTAATGCTTCAAATTTATTCATTTTGATGTTTCCCAGCCTTTCTTACTGTATCCGTGAACGAAAATAACTGAATAATGTCGATTGGCAGAATAACTTTAACGCAAAAAAAAGCCCATGTCTAGTCTTATACCTGATTCAATCTCAAAAGGGTAATCCTATAGGTTGCATTAAGGATGAAAACAATGATATAATCAAGCGCAGTGCTAAAGGTGCTAATATATTGTTAAATTGTAAGATTAAGCGTCTGTAACTCAGAGGATAGAGTGCCTCCCTCCTAAGGAGGAAGTCGTAGGTTCAACTCCTGCCAGACGCGAGAGAGCTAACATACAGGGCGTGTTCTCACTAACGAAAACACATCTTTGCGGTCGATATTTCCGCCAGTTTCCGGTGGCATCTCCTAGCGTGCCTCTAGCACACGTTGTCGATACCACCGAAAATTGGCGAAAAATCGCCGCACAAATCTGTATTTTCTTTTAGTGGGAACACGCCCTAATCCGAACCATAAGCCAGATGTGAAACTCATTGGTAATGGGTTCGGATTTATTTTGCCACTCGGCAAAAATTTGTTGACATAAAGAAGGCTGTTGCGCAACTGCTTTTCACAGTTCTGCAACAGCCCTTTTCTTAGCCACTAAAGGTTAACTTAATAACTTAAAACGAAAACGCCCTAGTAATTTTCCAGCAATTCAATAAAGCACTTCAAATCTTTAGTAGCATCCAAATAGGCATATTCGCCGCTTGCATCGCCATACTTGCCACGTTGTGTACAAATCATGCCAAGTCCCTCACAAGTTTTTATTTTGTCGTCCATGCCTTTTACTCCAAAGGCTATATGGTGCAAGCCTTCTCCATGCTCGTCAAGGAAGTCCTGCCAGGTGCTTTTTTCACCGTTAGGCTGAATCAATTCCAGTGTCAAATTATCGCCCACTGGAAAGAACGCCAGAAAAGCATTTGCTTTGGGTGCAGGGTTGCCCATATATGTGGCACCTGTTACTTCATATTTGCCACCATCAAAATGTGGGGGCGGCTCCACCCCAAAAAACTCTGCGAATTTTTTCTTTGTAGTCTCAATGTCTCTAACAATTAGCGCGATTTGTGTAACAAGGTTTGTGCCTAATACTCCTGACATTCCCGCTTCCTCCTTTTGAAATTCAACCCTAAAACAGATTTTGTTACAAATTTTGTTACAAGTTCATCACAAACTCATATCTGAACCTACGGCAGTGTCACCCCAGGATTCCTACCTACAAATTCTTCCAAGCTGGAGAGATTATTATTCACAATATACTTAGCAATTTCCCGCCCTACATAAGTAATATGCCAGGGTTCTGAAATAAAACTAGTAATATGGCTATTTTCCGCCGTATACCGAACAATAAACCCATGATAATGCGCATTAGCGGCTACCCATAAACCTACAGCAGAAGGCGGCCCAGTAGCATCTAACAAGCCGCTAGGAGTAGGCCCCCACAAATCTATTGCACGCCCTGTTTGATGTTCGCTATGATAAGGTCGTGCTACTGCGGCAGGAACCCTATATGGGTCAGATTGATTGCCAAAAATCACCCGTTGTCTTGAAGCAGGGCGATAACCCGACACTGCCGCAATGTCTAATCCATCTGCAATTGCAGCAGTACGCAACGAACGAAAAGCCTCCACAGTTGCAGGTGTAGCCATTATATTGGGGTTATCTTCATTAACAGGAACCAACTCCGCAGGCGTAAAATAGTAAGGAAGGCGGAAAGCCGGGCTTACAAGCAGGGGATTAGGGTTATTATCTATGCGTATCTCTGAATAAAATGGCACATGCAGGAATACATTAACTTTCCATACAACTTCTTCATAATCCAAATAAGGACGCTCCACATGGAAATAAGCGTAAGCTTGCGAATTTTCCACTATATAAAATGGTAGCAAAGCAAATGGTGAAGGCGCGGGAAAGTTGTGGGTTGCGTTTGGTATGTACGGTACATATGTTGCATTCGGCACATATGGTAGTTCTTCATATTCAATTTCCGGCTCTGGAAACATAATAATCCAGTCTGGCGGCTCTTCAGCATATCCACCAACTTCTACCGAATCGGTAGTCTCAGCAAAAACTGGGATGTTTGTATTTGCCAGAATTGGAGTATCGGCTATATACCGAATGGCTGAAAACCCCAATATTGCCACAAGACATATTGAAATCACTGTAATCACAGCAATTATAACCAACATTACTGGCATAAAGGAGCGGTTCTGTTGTCTTTTTCTCATATAAAACCCTCTTTTCATTGCAAACTTCTGCATCAATTACTTAGCTTGCTAAGGATAGCACAAAACCATTCCATTTTACAAGATATCATTTCTGCCTTCAGCCCCAAAAGGTAAATAGAGCAGTCTAAACTGCGACAAACGCCGTGAAATCAGCCTTTGCAGGGATTACGGCATTGCAAATTAGTGCGAAAAAGGTTTTTTGAGTTGTACATTTTTCGCACTGATTTGCAATGCCGTAATCCCATGTTTTCAAGGGTGTCGAAAAATTTACCTTTCAGGGCTGATTTTCACGCACGGCTGGAGAGTTTTATTGATATTATTCAATTACAATTGAAAACTGATTGACATTTGTACGTACACTAAAGCTTAAAAAAATCAACAAGCCCCTGCAACATTTCGGCCTGTGAGTTAAGTTCTTCGGCGGTGGCGGCAGATTCATGTGCGAATTTGGAGTTGTCTTGGACTTTTTGAGCGGTTTGCAGAAGGATGCTGCTTATTTCGGAAACCATTTCGGCTTGGCTGGCGGCATCTTTGGATATTTTGTTGATTATGTCCAAGACTTCGTTTGTGCCGGATAGGATTATATCCAAAGATTTTGAGGTGTCTTGGGCTACTCCAGAACCGGATTCTACTCGGCCGATGGAGTTATTTATTAAAGTGGTGGTTTCGACGGCGGCAGATTGAGAGCGGGAAGCCAAGTTGCGGACTTCTTCGGCTACTACTGCGAATCCTTTGCCATGTTCGCCTGCGCGGGCGGCTTCTACGGCGGCGTTTAATGCCAGCAGATTTGTTTGGAAAGCTATGTCTTGGATTACTTTAATTATTTGAGAAATGTTTTTGGAGGATTCCTTAATTTCCTGCATAGACTCCACCATTTGGTTCATAGATTCATTGCCATCTTTCGCGCCCATAGTTGATTTTTCGGAAAGGGCACCGGCCAGTTTGGCGTTGTTGGCAAATTCCTTGGTTTGCATGTTTACCGTTTCAACGGCGGTGTTTAGTTCTTCTAGCGAAACAGCTTGGGAACTTGAACCGTCGGCAAGCTCCGTCGCGCTTGTGGTGATTTTGTTCGCGCCTTCAAGAACATACCTTGCAGCAGCAGAAATTTCCGACATGGTTTTATGCAAGGACACAGTAATATTATTAATCGCGTTGGTAATTTCGACAAAACTTCTTTCGGTAAACTTTGCCGCAAGGGTATGGTCGATGGTTTTTGTTAAATCACCGGCGGCAATGCCGGAAAGTACATTGCGCATTTCTGACAAATAGCCGGAAATTTCATCAACGGTACTGTTTATTGCATTGCTTATAAGCAAGAAATCCCCGGAATAAGTACCTGTTACCTTTTTATCGAAGCCACCCTTAGATAAGCTTTGCACGACATCATGTATTTCAGTAAGGGGCGCGTTTACCGCTTCCGCAATATTGTTTAGCCCAATCATGATTTCATGCCAACCGCCGTAGTATTTATGCGCGTCGATTTTATAACTCAAATCCCCCTTGTTTGCCGATGCGTCAATCATCCCAGTTACTTCGGCAGACACGTTTTTAAGATTTGTCATAAGTTCGTCAAGGGTGTTATTTAAGATTATTTTCTTTCCAGGCAGCTTTTTCATGTCAAAATTAAAATCACCCTTGTTTACATTCTCCAATGCGGATAAAACAGACTCTATATCGTTGACAAAGCTTCCGGTAAAGTCATTGAGAGCTGTAACCACCTTGCGATACTCTCCGTCGTACTTTGCATCATCAATACGATAATCCAAATCACCGTTTGTATTAACCTCTTGTGTAAGTTGTGATACGTCACCTAAAAGCCTTGAACTAAGCGCGGAGTTATTCTCCATGATTTCAGAAGTATTGTTCAAAAGACCTTTTGCTGTGCTTGCTACCACAACAAAGACAAAGGCACAAAGGATGTACTCAAGGGTGTACCCTATCATCTGCCCTATGTACCATTCCCCGAGGGTATATTCTCCAAGCTCTGCACCCGCCCCGCGAATCCATACGCTTACTGCCATCACTATAAGCCCAAGAACAGAAGCTTTAATCTGAAAGTTTTTGTCAAAGTACAAGACGCAAATCAGCATCACCACAACAAAAGAGATATTGATTTGCATTCCTATGTTTGAAGCAAGCATACCAACAACAAGAGCAGCGGCAATAACGGCTACATACTTAATTATTTTTTCGGAAACCTTCAAGCGTTGCAACAGGGTAGGAAAAAAGGCAAGAAAAAAGCCCGCAGGAATTGCAATAGCAAAAAATGACAACTCGATGTCATACAGGCCTATAAGCGTGGACAACCACACGGCCGGAATAGCCAGAAACATTAACCTGAGAACTTTACACAGCAGATGGGTTATCCTGTACT
>Ga0123355_10000400_pt1 | contig 56482 bp, 35 predicted proteins | sample TergutEmb28metaG_3_FD_89872 | JGI IMG/M metagenome (GOLD analysis project Ga0123355, IMG submission 89872) | Embiratermes neotenicus P1 segment gut microbial communities from Petit-Saut dam, French Guiana - Emb289 P1 | ecosystem: Host-associated > Arthropoda: Insects > Digestive system > Gut ... | reverse complement strand
GCGGAGGCTGAGGGATTCGAACCCCCGTGGCTCTTAACCTAACGGTTTTCAAGACCGCCCCGTTATGACCGCTTCGGTAAGCCTCCGTATTATTGTTTATTGGACAACCTAAAAATTATAACATTTACAATTTTTACTTGCAAGCGATTTGATATAAAAAGTTTTTTCGGTTTTTACTTTTCCGCCTAAATCTCTAATAGTCGGCAATTATCTTTTTGGCTAAAAGTCGCAAAAATAACCCTTTTTCGTACCTCTAGTACGAAAAAGGACATTTTTAAGCCTTTTATCTTAAAAATCTAATTACCTTTGTATTAGACATTTAGGCGGAAAAGTAATATAATTTTAGTAGGTGAACATACAAAAAGCAAATTTAATACTAGACAAAATAGTTGTTACATTTCCTAATGCACATTGCGAATTAAATTACAATAGCGGTTTTGAATTGCTGGTTGCTGTTGTTTTAAGCGCACAATGCACTGATAGGAGAGTTAATGTTGTAACTAAAGAATTGTTTGGTATAGCAAATACAGCGGACAAAATGTTAGAGCTAGGGCAAGAGAGATTAGAAAAAATTATTTATCCGTGCGGATTTTATAATCAAAAAGCACAAACGATTTTGCAGGCAAGTAGCAGAATAAAGCTGGAACATGGTGGTAATGTGCCAAATGATTTTGATTTTCTGACTTCAATTAAGGGGATAGGGCGAAAGACTGCAAATGTTGTTTTGAGCGAGCTATTTAATGGTGGTGGCATTGCGGTTGACACCCATGTTTTTAGAGTGGCAAAAAGATTGGGGCTTGCAGCGGGCAATACTCCCGAAAAGGTAGAGAAAGAGTTAACTGTTTTGTATGGCGACAGAACAAAGGCTGCACATCAATCGTTAGTATTTTTTGGCCGTTATTTGTGCAGGGCAATAAAGCCACTTTGCACAGAGTGCCCAGTGAAAGAAAATTGTTTATTTCAAATAATGCAAAAAAGTAATTGACGGCAAAAGTGTGATGTTATATAATAATAGGAGTGCCTTTAATAAGGGCATATTTTTGTGTGTGCGATTTTGCAAATTTTTAGGTAAAGTTAGTTATACAAAAAAATTATTTTCCTTGTCTATTAGAGTAGGCAAGGGCAAACTACTAAAAAAGGAGGTAGAGTAATTATGCCGACAATGAACCAACTAATTCGTAACTGTCGTAAAGATAGGACTTATAAATCTAAGTCTCCCATTTTGGATGAAAATCCGCAAAAAAGAGGCGTGTGCTTATCTGTTACAACAACGACACCGAAAAAGCCAAACTCAGCACTTAGAAAAATTGCTAGGGTTCGTCTTGTAAACAAGATGGAAGGTACGGTTTATATTCCAGGAATAGGACACAACTTGCAAGAGCACAATGTAGTGCTAGTGCGTGGCGGCAGAGTGAAGGATTTGCCCGGTGTTAGGTATCACATTGTAAGAGGCGCACTTGATGCGTCTGGTGTTGCCAAACGAATGCAGTCTCGCTCTAAATATGGCGCCAAAAAACCTAAGTAAAAATCTACGATTTTTACAGTTGAAAATGTGTAATTGAAAATTATTGGCTTATTTTTTATAGCGTAATAAATGTTTGCTTTAATAAATTATCAATAACTGAAAATTGTCAGTTTTCCATTTTCAATTTACGAAGCATTTGCTTCGATAAAATAAACAAGGAGAATAACAAATCATGCCAAGAAGATGTGGCGTGCCGAAACGCGATGTGCTTCCTGACCCGTTGTATAAATCTAAAGTTATAACAAAGTTTATAAACCAAATTATGTTAGACGGTAAAAAGGGGACAGCGCAAGCAATAGTATATGATGCGTTTACGGCAATTCAAGAAAAATTATCAAAAGACCCAATCGAGGTTTTTGAAAAAGCTATTGATAATGTAAAACCTAGCCTAGAAGTTAAAGCTAGAAGAGTAGGCGGTTCTACTTATCAAGTTCCTATGGAAATTCGTCCAGTGCGTAAACAGACTTTGGCAATCCGTTGGATTGTTGCGTCTGCTAGAAAACGCAGTGAGAAAACCATGAAAGATAAAATCGCAGGCGAACTTATGGACGCCTTTAACAGTGCAGGCGCATCTTTCAAAAAGAAAGAAGAAATGCACAGAATGGCAGAAGCTAACAGAGCTTTTGCACACTATAGATGGTAGGAGGAGACAATTGAAAATTAACAATTGAAAATTTACAGTTGTAGATTTGTTGTAAAGTAGGCATTGTCGCTTTTATCAATTAAATCATTAATCGTAAATTGTAAATTGCAAATTATCAATTGCTAAAAATATGGCAAGACAATTTGAATTAAAACATACAAGAAATATTGGTATCATGGCTCATATTGATGCGGGTAAAACCACGACAAGCGAGAGGATACTTTTTTATAGTGGTAAAAGCCATAAGATAGGTGAGGTTCATGACGGCGGTGCTACAATGGACTGGATGGTTCAGGAGCAAGAAAGGGGTATTACTATAACCTCTGCTGCAACTACTACGCAATGGCGTACTAGTGAGAAAGAGCCGTTTCATCGTATAAACCTTATTGATACTCCAGGCCATGTGGACTTTACAGTAGAAGTAGAGCGTTCGCTTAAAGTGCTAGATGGTACTGTTGCAACATTTTGCGCGCGGGGCGGTGTTCAGCCACAATCAGAAACGGTTTGGCGTCAAGCTACAAGGTACGGTGTGCCGCGTATAGCGTATGTAAATAAAATGGATAGGGAAGGTGCGGACTTTTTCAATGTTATTGCAATGATGAAAAAGCGTCTTGGCGCTAACCCTGTTGCTATACAATTACCTATTGGTAAAGACTCGTCTTTTAAGGGCATTGTAGACTTAGTTACTATGAAGGCTACAATCTACACTAACGAGTTAGGTACTGACATGAAAGAGGAAGCAATTCCTGCGGACATGAAACAGTTAGCTGATAAGTATCGTATAGAACTGTTGGAAGCGTGCGCGGATGCAAGCGACGCTTTAATGGAAAAAGTACTAGACGGCAAAGATTTGACTATTGACGAGATAAGAGGTGCTATCCGCAAACTTACTATCAACATGAAAATCAACCCTGTACTTTGCGGCTCATCTTTTAAGAATAAAGGTGTGCAAAAATTACTTGATGCTGTTGTTTATTATCTACCTAGTCCGCTTGATATTGCTGCTATTAAAGGCTTAACGCCAAAAGGTGAAGAGCAAGATAGAAAATCTAGCGATAGCGAGCCGTTTGCAGGTCTTGCGTTTAAGGTAATGGCAGACCCCTATGTTGGTAGACTTACATTCTTTAGATGTTACAGTGGTAAAATTAGTTCTGGTAGTCCGGTACTAAACTCTACCAAAGGCAAAAAAGAAAGAGTAGGCAGGATTCTACTAATGCACGCTAATAGCCGTCAAGAAATAACAGAAGTTATGGCAGGCGATATTTGTGCGATTGTAGGTCTCAAAGATACAACTACAGGCGACACTCTTTGTGCCGAAGATAAACCAATTATACTAGAGAGTATGGAATTCCCAGAGCCAGTTATTTCGGTTGCTATCGAGCCTAAAACAAAAGCAGACCAAGAAAAAATGGGTATTGCACTTGTTAAGCTGGCAGAGGAAGACCCAACTTTCAAAACTTTTACAAACCAAGAAACAGGACAAACTATCATTGCGGGTATGGGTGAGCTTCACTTAGAAATCATTGTTGACCGTATGCAAAGAGAGTTCAAGGTTGGCGCTAACACTGGTAGACCTCAAGTTGCTTATAGAGAAACTATAAGAGATAAAGTTGATGTCGAAGGTAAATATGTTCGTCAAAGTGGCGGTAAGGGGCAATACGGTCATTGTAAAATTACCATGGAACCATTACCACCAGGTAGCGGATATGTGTTTGAAGATAAAACTGTTGGTGGTTCTATCCCTAAAGAATATATTCCTGCTGTAGATAAAGGTATTCAAGAAGCTAAAAACTCTGGTATCTTAGCGGGCTACGAATGTGTAGACTTTAAGGTTACAGTTTATGATGGTAGTTACCATGATGTAGACTCATCAGAAATGGCATTTAAGATTGCAGGCAGCATGGCTTTCAAAGAAGGCATGAAAAAAGCAAGACCTTGTTTACTTGAGCCTATCATGAAAGTTGATGTAACGCTACCAGACGAATATCAAGGTGATATTCTAGGTAAAGTTTCGAGTCAGCGCGGTAATATAATGGGTACAGAAATGGTTAACGGATTAGTTGAAATTCATTCAGAAATTCCGTTGTCAGAGATGTTTGGTTATGCAACAGATTTAAGAAGCCGTACGCAAGGCAGAGGCGATTACTCTATGAAGTTTAACCACTACGCTGAAGTTCCTAAAAATGTAGGCGAAAAAATTATTGGCGAAAGAGCTAAAAAATAAAACTTAAAATCATATTAAAATCAATTGATTGTAAAACCAAAATATTATATAATCAATTAGTAAATACAAATACAGGTTAAGAATTAACCTAAATAAATTTTCGGAGGAATCCCACAATGGCAAAAGCTAAATTTGACAGAAGTAAAACCCATGTTAACATCGGTACAATCGGCCACGTTGATCATGGTAAAACAACATTAACAGCTGCTATCACAATGACACAAGCAGTTAAAGGTCTATCTCAAAAAATGAGATATGAAGATATCGACAAAGCTCCAGAAGAAAAAGCTAGAGGTATCACAATCAACACAAGTCATGTAGAGTACGAAACTGCTACAAGACACTATGCGCATGTAGACTGCCCAGGCCATGCTGACTATGTAAAAAACATGATCACAGGTGCTGCACAAATGGACGGTGCTATTCTAGTAGTATCTGCTACAGATGGTCCTATGCCTCAAACTAGAGAACACATTCTTTTAGCTCGCCAAGTTGGTGTACCTAAAATTGTTGTTTTCATGAATAAGGTTGACCTAGTTGACGACGCTGAATTACTTGATTTAGTAGAAATGGAAATTCGTGACCTACTAAACCAATACCAATTCCCAGGCGACGATACTCCAGTTATCCGTGGTTCTGCTGTTAAAGCATTAGAAGCGGCACAAGCTGGTAAAGGTGATGATCCTGCTTGTAAACCAATCTCAGAACTTATGGATGCAGTTGACAAATATATTCCTGCTCCTAAAAGAGATACTGACAAAACTTTCCTTATGCCTGTAGAGGATGTATTCACAATTACTGGTCGTGGTACAGTTGCTACCGGTAGAGTAGAAAGAGGCGGTATCAAGATTGGTGAGCCAGTTGAAATCGTTGGGCTTAATCCTACAACTTCATCTGTTGTTACCGGTGTAGAAATGTTTAGAAAACAACTTGATTCAGCTCAAGCGGGCGACAACGCGGGTATTCTACTTCGTGGCGTAGATCGTAAAAACATCGAAAGAGGTCAAGTTTTATGTAAACCTGGAACAATCAAAGCTCATACAGAATTTACTGCAGAGATTTATGTTCTTAAAAAAGACGAAGGTGGTCGTCATACTCCGTTTGTTAATGGTTACCGTCCACAATTCTATTTTAGAACTACCGATGTTACTGGTACAATCGATCTACCTAAAGGCGTGGAAATGGTTATGCCTGGTGATAACATCTCTATCACTGTTAAACTTCAAAAACCTATCGCTGCAGAGCAAGGTCTTCGTTTCGCTATTCGTGAAGGTGGCAGGACAGTTGGTTCAGGTGTAGTTGCTAAAATCATTAAGTAATAGTAGTTATCTAAGTTGAAAATTTAGAAACTATCTTAAATATAAAACCCTAACTAGTATGACGATACAAGTTAGGGTTTTTTGGTGGGAGTGGGTAGTAAACAATTGTTTCGGGAGAATGAGAGCGCCTTTCCTAAGAAGGTATAAAATAAGATTATTTTTTTGTGGTGCTAATTTACAGAACAAGATTATTAAAAAGTTAATAATCTTTAATGCCTAATAAATAATCTGCCGACACATCAAAAATCTCGCATATTGATACAATGGTCTCTATGCTACCAGGTTGTGTTTTTCCTTGCTCCCATCTAAGGTATGCAACATGAGTAAGGTTTAATAACTTAGCTGTCTTTTGTAGGGTGTATCCGTGCTCTAGTCTCAATTCTTTTAATCTTTTTGCGAAAAGCGTCATGATATTATTGTAGCAGAAAGCTACAAATCATAAAACTTTTGTGATACTCGGTTACAATACAGTTGCAAGCTATTGTAACTGTATGTTACAATAGCTATTATGAATAATTCAAAACAAAGATTAGAGGGGATAAGAGAATCCCTAAAAGCAACAGCAGCAAGTAATGGTGTTATCACTCGAGACTGTGATAAGGGAGATAGAGGATTCTATAGCAGGTAGTGGCAATCCACAAATGCGTTTAGTTAAGAAAGATGGTAGTAAGCCAACAGCGGAAGAGTATCTATTGTTCTTGACGCGTCAATTATAATCTTATTATTATCCAAACTGTAACAAATTATATTGTAATTCGACATTTAAGTGATGTTATTATTATATGGTATGTTTAGTGAAGACTTAAAGCCAAATCGTCAAAATAAGCTAGTACAAGATTTTTTGGCACTAAAATTGTCTGCGTTGCCGCTTTACAAAGCAGGTTGCATGTGTGGCGTTAGTCATTCTATGCAAACTTTATCTATAGAGTTTGGTAAAGGCATTTTAGATAAGTTGCCTGATTTTATGTTACAATTTGTTCCGACACTTGCCAGAATTTTGGTTATCTCAGACAGTTATTCCGAAGAGGCGGGAGGCAGAGCTGCGATAAAAAAACTTGCAAAAAGTGGCTATCGTATAGCAACTCATATATATAAGGACGCGCCTGAGGGCAATTTGATGGAAGCTAACCAAATTAGTATACCAGAAGATTGTATGCTTGTTGTTGGAATTGGCGGCGCTAGTATTGCCGAAATAGTAAAGTTTGTCGCAACAAAAGAAAACAAGCCGTGTGTTATTATATTAAATTCGGTTGCGGCAAGTAGGGTGCTTGCACCAGCAAGCTGTTTGGTTGATGATAATGGCCTAGAGCAAACAATTCAGGTTACACCACCAGTGGGTTTGTTTTGTGATGCCGATAACTTGCGATATGTTTGCGACAAATTCATAGCTTCAAGTTTTGGCGAGTTGATGGCAAAATATATTTCGCTTTTTGATTATAAAGCGGCAAGTGTTATAAATAAAGAGCCGTTTTGTGATACGGCTTATAATATAGGAATTGCGATACTAGATGATTTGATATCAACCTTTGCAGATTCGAAAGAAAAAATTTGTATAGAAAAATTGGCTTTATCTAGTATTAAGTTTGGTGCTTTAAGTCAATGGTTGGACAATAATAGATTATTTTGTGGTAGTGACACAGCTTGTGGTCATGTGGCAAAAATTTTGTTTAAGTATGAACAGAGAAAGTCTCGTCGTCGTGGTGAGTTTGAGTTTATGTTTGCTAGAGTTGTGCAGTGCATTTATAAGAGTTTTTTAGAGGGCGAAATTAGGGGTTTTATTCCGCCACCGGATAACAATATGCGGCTAGATAGAATCGAAGAGTTTTTGGGACTAAAAGAGAGTGTTGCTATAGAAAAAATCAGACCGATATTAACACCATTAAGTACGACGCTTGCTAAATATAGGTTAGATGAGTACAAAGCGGATTTATTAGCTGCTTGCAATCAGAATACGAATAGGTTGGTAGCTGCTTTCAAGATTTTCAAGAGATTGTATGATGATGACGGTTACAATCTTATAAATGTTTTAGATGAGAGTTCAAGTGGATTATGTGTTAGTCTTGCACCTGACTTAAAAAGTGGGTTTACCTTTTTGAGTTATCTAAAGGACATGGGGCATTTAGATGAGTTTATTGAAGACTTGATATAGGGAGAGCTTTATTTTTTTTCTTGAAAACCTTTTTTGAAAAAAAGGTTTTCAAACTTTTCAAAAAACTTTTATATTTGTGCGGTGTGCATAACCAATACTTAAAAGATTAGAAAAAGCGAGGTTTTGGGGAAAAATTTTCCCCCAGCTAAACAGTTTTAACTCGTTGACAATGTTTACAGTAAGATGTTATAATGTGTGCATATTGAGTATTCGTATTAAAAAAATTTGTGAGCTAATTTCCCCTAAATATACCATAATAGATATTGGTTGCGATCATGGTTTGGTGTCGGAATTTATTGTAAAAAATGGTTTGGCTACAAAACTTATTGCTTGCGATGTGTCGATTAGTTCTCTAAATAAGGCTAAAACGCTATTAGGGCCGCATTTAGAGAAAGGCGCGAAGGATGTGGCTGTCGAGTTTATGTGCTGTGATGGTGCAGACATAGTGGGGATAGTCCCTACTAATTCGCTTGCAATTATAGCAGGGCTAGGCGGCAGAGAAATGCTGAAAATCGTGAGAGCGTTGCGTTTAGGAGAGTTTATTTTGGCTCCGCAAAACTGTCAAAAAGAATTAAGGTGGGGAATGTACGAGCTAGGCTACAGAGCGAGTACTGATAAAACCATAAAGGACAAGAATAAATTTTATGATGTGATGCTGTATGGTCTTGAGGATAAGCCTGCAATAAAAGAGCCAAACTTAAAAGAATTACTATATGGATTTGATTACAAAAAAAGCAGTTCTGACCTAAAGGCAAGGTTAGAACTTGATAAAAAACAGATTTTATCTTATAATAAACTAACAGATGAAAATTCAAAAAAACTAAAAATTATAGAGGAAATACTACAATGCCAACAGTAAAAGACTTAACAAATCTAATGGAGCAGCTAGCGCCTAAAAAACACATTTATTTTGACGCAGACAATGTGGGTTTTTTGGTAGGCGACCAAAACGCAGAATGCACAACGGTAATAGTTTGCTTGGATGCGACAAATGCCGTTATAGATGAGGCTATAAAAGAAAAAGCGCAACTAATTATATCGCATCATCCTTTTATTTTTTATCCCCTAAAAAGTGTTACGACAAATGACCTTATGGGACAGAAAATTATAAAAGCTATTAAGCATGGTATAAGTATTTATTCGGCGCACACTAATTTAGATTTTAGCAGTGGCGGAATAAATGAATTTGTGGCGACTCTTTATGGTGTTAAAAAATTGACTCCTATTGACCCCTATATTGACCAAACTCAAGGGGCGGGCAGAATTGGCGAGTTAGATAAATCGGTTAGTTTAGAAAAATTTGCAGTTACGGTAAAAAAAGAACTTAAGGAAAATCATGTTAGGATTTTGGGGGACCTATCAAAGTCTGTTAAAAGAGTGGCTGTTATAAATGGTAGTGGCGGCGCAGAGACTAAAATTATTGACGCTTGTCTAGCTTATAAAACGGATTGTTTGGTTACGGCAGAAGTTAAGCATCATGTGGCTATTTATGCAAAAGAATTAGGCTTGTCTATAATAGAAACTAGTCATTTTAATTCCGAGCATATTTACATAGAGCATCTAACTCAAAAATTAGGCTCTTTGAATAAGGGCGTAAAATTTGTTTGGGCAAAATCAGAAAGTAATCCGTTTAGTTAGAGATGGATAATATTTTTTGGGGAAAACTTTTATAAAAGTTTTCCCCAAACCCCTTTCAAAACTTTTGAGTATTACTGTGGCAATTTTCAACTACAAAAATATTTAGGAAATGCTTGAATTAAGTATCACTTCGCTTTTCCTTTACTTAAAGCTTTTTAAAAGGTTTTCAAAAAAACAAAAACTCTATTAAACAAAAGATTATTTTCCTAATCAATCTACTTTACAGTTATAGAATATTGGGTTATAATATAATTACACTTATGAAAACACAAAGCATGGTTTTGCTTTGTGTTTTGGTTTGTTGTGTGCGAGTTAATTATTAAGAAGTGAAATTCAAACGATTAGAAGTATCTGGCTTTAAGTCTTTTGCGGACAGGCTAGAGGTGAAATTTGGTTCTGGTATTACTGGAATTGTCGGTCCGAATGGTTGCGGGAAAAGCAATGTTGCCGACGCTATACGCTGGGTGCTAGGTGAGCAATCGGCAAAGTTGTTGCGTGGTAGCTCGATGCAAGATGTCATTTTTAATGGCACGGGCAAAAGAAAAATGTTGTCGCTATGTGAAGTATCGCTTTATTTTGACAATACAGAAGATTCTGAAGGTAAAAAATTATTTCCTACTTTAGACTTTAAGGAAGTTGTAATTTCCCGTAAATTATTTAGAAGCGGCGATAGTGAATACTTAATAAATAAAGAGCAATCAAGACTAAGGGATATTAGTGAACTGCTTAGAGAAGGCAATATGGGCAAAGAGGGTTATTCTATAATTGGGCAAGGTAGAATAGATGAGTTGCTTAGTGCTAAAGCTGAAGATAGAAGAGCGATTTTTGAAGAGGCTGCTGGTATATCTAAATTCAAAGTTAAGAAGGTAGAATCGGAGCGAAAGTTAGCTAGAGCCGAAGAGAATTTACTTAGGGTTGCGGACATTTTGCGAGAAAAGCAAAATCAGTTAGAGCCACTTACTCGTCAGTCAGCAAATGCTCTACGATACAAAAGTCTTAAAGACCAATTGCGTCATCACGAAGTTAATATCTATATTCACCAATACGACACGGCGGCGGAGTCTAAAAAAGTAATCAATGATAGGCTGGATATTGTCGTAAAAGATTTATCGGATAAAAACGAGTTGTCAGAAAAAACTAATATCGAATTTAACGAAACAATGGCGGCACTAAATAAGTTAGATATTACTGTGAGTTTACTAAATGAAGAATTGTTAGAGTTGACAGTTGGCTTAGAAAGAGATGCGGGCGAAATAAAACTTCTTAATGAAAGAGCAGGTTATTTGCAAACTCAAATTGAACGCATCACGCAAGAAAATTTTGAAGCAAAAAAAGAGCATGCCGAGGCTATTAGTCAAATTGAAAAAGATAACAAGCTGTTAAAAGAGCGGGCTGTTACTCTGAAAGAATTGGTGGCAGTTGAAGAGAAAATATCTGCTGAGTACATAAAAGTTGTTGAGGAATTAGTTGCGGGCGAGTCAGAGGCGGATAAACGACATCTGGAAGTTATCGCGGCAATGGAAAAGCTTGCCGACATTAAGGCGAACATGGGTAGATTGCTAGCCGAAAAAGTTGCCCTAAAACAAGGTCTTGAGGATTTAACTAAAAGGCTAGAGTTTTTACTTGCGAAAAAGAAAACTGACGAAAAGCAGCAAAAAGAAATTGTTAAAGAAATTGCTAGCCTAACAGCTAATAAAGAAAAATTGTTAACGGAAAGGCAAAAAGCTACTATCAATTATAACGAATCGACGAAGATTATTGCAGATTGTGCAACGCAGTTAGATAAGTTAACGGGCAACTACCACAGCTCGAGAAGTCGCTTAAAAATGTTTTCTGAGATGCGTGAAAGCAACGAGGCTTTGGGGGTTAGCGTCCAGAAACTAATTAAAGATGCTAAAACTAATTCTAATTTGTCTGGTAGAATTGAGGGAGTTGTAGCACAGCTCATTAAAGTAAAGCCTGGTTTTGATATGGCAGTAGGTGCGGCTTTAGGTAACGCTGTTCAGAACATAGTTACTAAAACGGAAGCTGAGGCAAAGTTTTTAATTAGTTACCTGAAAGAAAAAAAATATGGGCAAGTTACATTCTTGCCAGTAAGCAGTATAAAGCCAAGAAGCATACACGAACATTTTAAGCCGTTACTAAAAATGGACGGTTGTTTAGGTTTGGCACTAGACGCTATTAGTTATAACAATGCGTATGAGCCTGTTATGAGAGGCTTGTTGGGTGGCACAGTATTTGTAAAGGATATGGATGTGGCTGTAGAGCTTGCCAAAAAATCGGGTTACGGATTTAGAATTGTAACGCTAGAGGGCGATATTATTCAGTCAAGCGGTTCAATTACAGGTGGCTCTAAACGAAGTGACCTAAACAACATTTTTGCATACGAACGCGAAATTGAAACGCTTACTAAAGTTGTGTCTGAGTCCGAAAAAGAAATTGCGGCAATAAACTCTCTTAGAGAGGCGAAGTTAAAAATTCAAACCGAGAGTCAAGTTGCTATGGCCGACTTAAATGAAAAGATTCATAATATCGATGTTCAAGAGGCGGCAAAACAAGAAGCGAGTATAACGCTAGAGCAATCTATCGTTGAAGAAAACAATCAAGTAGAACTGCTTAGTGGTAGTGCAAAAGAGAGTTACGAGCGAATTGCGGCAATTGATAAAGACATAAATTCTGTTAGCAAATTAGAAGAGCTTATCGCTGGCGACAGGGCGCAAAAATCAGTGTCAGACGCACAAGATAAAGCTAAATTTGAAACACTTAGAAAAAGAAGAGATGAGCTACATGGCGAGAGTAGTAACGCAAAACTGAATGTTTCTAACCTTAAAAATGATATTTCCAATCTTAATGCAGAAATTGAAAGACTTCAAGCGCACAGTATTATACTTGCAGAAAGATTAGAGTATAATGCTAGTCAGCTTATTGAAAATAAAGAAGTAGCGGCAAAGGTAGAAAAAGAATTAAAAGCGTTTAGTCAAACTGCTAAAACAGGCGATAGCGAAAAGGTTACAAAAATTAGAAGTAGGCTAGCAGGGCTAACGGATGAAAAGGTGAAATCTCAAGAAAAATTAGAATTACTTGATAAAACTCGTAATAGTTTAATCGAACAAATTCAAATACTCCTAGAGAAAAAATCTCAGGAAGAGCAATTCTTGCTAAAGGTTGATACCGATATTGATTATATGCAGCAGAGAGTTTTAGAGGAATATGATTTAACTTATGGTGCATGTCTTGCGCATAAGGACCACGAATATAATGCGCTTGAGGGTTCTGAGGCTGCTGCAAAACTAAAACGACAAATTCAGAATTTAGGTAATGTAAATTTAGATGCTATTGACCAATGTCGACAAGTTTATGACGAATATCATGCACTTAATATTCAAAAAGATGATTTGGTTACTGCCAAAACGGAATTAGAAAAAATTATTGCAGACTTGTCAAGTCAAATGCTATCTATGTTTAGCCATCAGTTTGAAGAAATTCGTACAAATTTTACAAGAATTTTCAGAGAACTATTTAACGGCGGAACGGCAGACCTTATTTTACTTGATTCAGAAAATCCATTAGAGGCGGGTATAGATATTGTAGCACAACCTCCAGAGAAAAAACTGCAAACTATAAGTCTACTTAGTGGTGGCGAGAGAGCTCTAACTGCAATTGCTATTTTGTTTGCAATTTTATCACTTCGTCCTATGCCGTTCTGTGTACTAGACGAGATAGAGGCTGCATTAGATGATGCCAATGCTGGTAGATTCGCAAGATACTTAAGGCGATTTGCGGGCGATACACAGTTTATTGTTATTACCCACAGAAAACCTACTATGGAACTAGCAGACTCTCTTTATGGTGTAACTATGGAAGAAAAAGGTGTTAGTAAAATAGTATCTGTTAAATTATCTGAGGCTGTAAATGTGGCGGAGCCGGCGTAATAAACAATTGTCTTGGGGGAAAACTTTTGCAAAAGTTTTCCCCCAAACCCCCTTTTCAAAACCTTTTAATAGGGTATAGTATAAGCAGTATAAAAGTTTCCAATAAAAAAGTTTAACTTGTTTTATTAAACTAAAAAGTCAGCAAAAAATATGTTGGCTTTTTAGTTTGCAAATTTTCGTAAATATATTATAATTAAATCATGGGTTTCTTTTCAAAAATAAAGGCGGCATTATCCAAGACAAAAAATGCGATTGCCTATAAATTAAATAAGCTGTTTACTGGCGGCGTTTTGACAGACGACTTTTATGATGAGTTAGAGATGATTTTAATCTCAAGTGATATTGGTGCTACTGTAACAGAAAGATTGCTTGATGAGCTAAAAAAAGTTATCGACAAAAAGAAGATTCGCAAGACAGAAGATGTTAAGGGCGAGCTTAAAATTTTAATGAAGCAAATGCTTGATGAGCATCCTCTGCCTCGTCCTCCTATGCCAATGATTATGCTTGTGGTGGGAGTTAATGGCGTTGGTAAAACTACTGCTATTGGCAAACTTGCAAATCGTATCAAAAAGTCAGGTAGAAGTGTAACAATTGCGGCTGCTGATACTTTTAGAGCGGCGGCTAGCGATCAACTTACAGTTTGGGCGGAAAGGGCAGGTTGTCGTATTGTAAAACACGCAGAGGGTGCTGACCCCGGTGCTGTTGTTTATGACGCTATCCAAAGTGCTAAAGCACAAAAAACAGATGTGCTGCTTATTGATACAGCAGGTAGGCTGCACAACAAAAAAAACTTAATGGAAGAGCTTAAAAAAATCACGCGTATTATTGATAGAGAGTGTGAGGGTGCCAGCGTAGTAAACTTTTTAGTGCTTGATGCTACAACGGGACAAAATGCAATTAGCCAAGTAGAGGTCTTTAACGAAGCAATTGATATAGACGGAATTATACTAACAAAACTAGACGGCACAGCAAAAGGCGGTGTTGTTATTGGTATTGTATGTGAGCTAGAAGTGCCGGTTGTTTATATTGGAGTAGGCGAGGGTATAGACGATATAGAGTTATTTAATTCGGGTGAATTTGTTGATGCTATACTGGAATAACAATTGACAATATTCAATTGATTATGGTATAATATTATTATGAAGCATACAGACATTGCGTTAATTGCAAAAGATAAAACTAAATATATAGACAAGCCAGTTACGGTTTGTGGATGGGTGCGCACAAGCAGGGATTCTAAGATGGTTGCGTTTTTAGAGATAAATGATGGTAGTACATTTAAGCATTTGCAGGTGGTTATTGATAAAGATAAAATCAAAGATAGCCACAAATTTTTGCCGTTATGCACAGCAGTTTGCGTTAAAGGGGTAGTTGTAAAAGCTGCCAATAATTCAAATAGTGTTGAGATAAACGCTACTAAAATTACGCTACTTGGGGAAAGCTCGCCAGAATATCCGATTCAGAAAAAGCCGCATACGCTAGAATTTTTGCGTACAATGCCGCATTTAAGGGTTAGGACAAATACCTTTAGTGCTATGTTTAGGATTAGAAGCAAGTTATCAGAGGCTATTCATAAGTTTTTTATGGATAGAGGTTATATGTATGTTCATACTCCGATTATCACAGGTAGCGATTGCGAGGGTGCGGGCGAGGTGTTTAAGGTTACTACAATAGGACACAGTACAAAATATAAAGACGAAAATGCTTATAATGCAGCAGACTTTTTTTCTCAAGCGGCTGGGCTTACAGTTAGCGGGCAGTTAGAGGGCGAAGTTATGGCTATGGCATTTGGCAAGATTTATACCTTTGGTCCTACTTTTAGGGCAGAGAACTCTAACACAGCACGCCACGCTGCAGAGTTTTGGCAAATAGAGCCAGAAGTTGCTTTTGCAGAGATTGACGACATTATTGCTATAGCTACTGATATGATAAAATTTATTGTAGACTTTACTCTTAAAAGTTGCCCCGAGGAGTTTGCTTTATTTGAAAAGTTTTATGAAAAAGGTTTAGTTGCTAAATTGCAGTCTGTTGTAAAATCTAAATTTGAAAAATTAGATTACACTAAAGCAATAGAGATATTGCAAAAATCTGGCAAAAAATTCCAGTATCCAGTAGATTGGGGTTGTGATTTGCAAACTGAGCATGAAAGGTATCTAACGGACGAAGTTTATAACCGCCCTGTCTTTGTTGTAAATTATCCCAAAAAGCTAAAGAGTTTTTATATGAAGCAAAACGCAGACGGTAAGACTGTTGCTGCAACTGACCTTTTAGTGCCTGGTGTTGGCGAGATTATAGGTTGCAGCGAAAGAGAGGCGGACTACAACAAACTGCTACAAGCTATACAAGAGCGTGGCATGAAAATCTCTGACTACACAAACTATTTAGATTTGCGTAAATTTGGTTCAGTGCCACATAGTGGTTTTGGTTTAGGTTTAGAGAGAATGCTTATGTACATGACGGGCATAGGTAATATAAGAGATACAGCTATTTATCCTAGAGCAAAAAATGAGTTGAGATAGTATTTTAGGAGATTGTTTTGAAAACTTTTTTGAAAAAAATTTTTCACGCTTTCAAAAAAACTTTGTAACTTTAATGTGTGCGGATAATAGACTGCACATATAAACAAAATTTCATACAGGAGAACAATAAATGAAAAAGAAATTATTAGTTACGCTGCTTGCAGTAGTTATGGTGTTTGCGACTAGTGTAAGCATGATAGTCTTTACCGGTTGTGGTGCGGGATTATCTAATGGTATCTATAGTTTAACAAGTTTAAGGATAAATGGTGTTGAACAATCACAAACCAGTGATGAGTGGTGGGCAATAAATCTAATGAATTTTACGGTTAGTGGTAATAGTATAACCATATCAGGAGCTGGCATAAATCAAACTGTTAATTTTAGGGTGCGAGGTGGCTACCTAGAACAGCAATTTTTGGGTAGGTGGATTAGAGAGGACGGCAGTTCGGCTGCGGGTTTTAATTCTTTAAGGGTAGAAAATGGTAACATAGTTATGCGCGCTGGCGTAATGAGTCAATTAGGACAAATTATGAACGGTGAGATTCAAGCGATTTTTGCAATTGGTGGTGGCGGGCCTGATTTGCCTACTGAAACCCCTGATATAAATTTGCCAAATAGCATGACGCCGACAAGCGAGCAAATTTTAGGGAGATGGTATTTGCAACAAATTTATACAAGTGGAATGTTAGATTATCCAGGAAGTAATTCTTGGATAGGCGGGTACTTTATTGAGTTTAATGAGTTTACTTTTAGAGAAATGGATTTTTGGAATTATCCAATTGAGACAGGTGGTGCGTGGGTTTTAAGTGGAGACAGATTAAATCTAACAAGAGTTCATGGCAATACATTGTATTGGAATTTTGTTGCAAGTCGCAGAGTAGCAATTAGTACAGATTTGCAAACTCTTACAATCGCTTACTCAAGAACGCAACTAGGCAACACTTGGATTTACATTCATACATTTAGACGAGACATGCCGGACGGCGGTTGGTTCTTTTAATGCCATAATTACTTGCATGAAAAGCCGAGTCTGTAGCGAGAGAGCTGTTAGAGACAATATGTAAAACAAGCAAACTTAACAAAACTGCGGTATAGGATAAATCCTATACCGCAGTTTTGTTAAGTTTTATTATTAGTCATCAAATCCGTCTACAAAGTCTTCGGTTGCGGCAGTTTCTGTTTTTGCTACTTGTGGTTCTTTAGTAACCTCTTGTGCAACAACTTCTACCTCGCCTGTTGGCTTTTTAGATTTAGATTCTTTTTTGATTACTGGGGCAGAATCGTCAAAGTCCTCAAACACTTTAATTTCGTCTGCGTCAGTGATGCTATCGACATTATTAAAGCTGTCAACGCTACTGCCTTCGACAACCGTATTGCGGTCGTATCTAGCTTTACTGCGTTTGCTAGCTTTTTTAGGATTAACACCAGCTTTTTGATTTCTAGCTGCAACTCTAGCGCCAATGCGTTTTACGATGATTATCGCTAGTACTAGTAACAATAGTACAGAGAATAAAATCATAGGAACCATAAACGCATCAACTCCTGGTGGGCGAGTATCAGGTAGTACATCACCCTCGCCAGCACCAGTATCTGTAACTTCGCCTAATCTAACTTCCATTAGATTGATAGAGTTGCGTGGGATAGCCGCTACTTCTTCTAAAAAGTCTACAGGAGTAATTTGTTCTAGTCCAATATGATTTACATATACTCTACCCATGCTAAACAACGACGGTGTTTCGCCACCAAGCGTGATTGCAAGTTGTAGGCTTTCGGCAGAATCGCCAGTTTGAATAAAGAAACTAAATGTCTTAAATGCAGTGTTGTCTACGATATTGCCGACAACTTCTGCTGTGTCCATAATTCTAGCGTTTCTAGCAGTATCAAATCTTGAACTAATGTTTGTAAAATAGAAATCGTCATTTATAGAAATTCCAGCACCTGCACCATCAGAGTTAGGAATGTCTACCTTCATAGACACATCTAATCGATAATAGCTTTCTGAATCTAGTCCAATAGGTCTATCAAAAGACAGTCTTGATGCGGTAGGGGAAGAATGTTCAAGCAGCAGAACATTGTTGCGCCATAAGGCACCATCCTCACCTCTAGCATCAGCGTTGTTAAAGTGAGTAGGGATGTTTCCGTTAAAATGCGCACCTGTTCCGTCTTGAGTTAGTGTTAGGTTAGCTGAGTCAAAAATACCGCTTCTCACACCTACTACTGGTGCAGCAGCTGGACCAGATATGCTCCATAGATATGGGAATCTTACAAAGTGTGCATCAAAAGCATCAAATTCGTCAAGTCCGAAACTGTTGTAAGTTACAGCAGCAAATGTGCGGTTAGTACGACTTGTGTTAATGTTGATACGGTTTTGTGCAAGTCTACTAGCAAATACAGCAGGGGAAACATTTGTAATATCTACACTAGATACATAAATGTTACCTCTTGATAATTTGTTGCGATTTAAGAAAGCTCTTTCGTGCAGTCCTAGCCAAATTTCGACTGTAAGGTTTCTGCCGAATTCATCGCTTTCCAAATAGAAATTAAAGTCTACAAATCTACCGTTAGTATTGGTGATGTTTTGTAGAGTTGCTATAACGCCGTTTTCGTCAAGTAGCACTAAGCTAGCACCATAATCACCAGCAGGCACGCTGTCTACCATCATATTAACAGTTACAACGCTAGTTGAACTCTCGGGTAGGGTAAACGGACTTGATGTGTAATTAAATGCTGTAGGTACAGTAGACGATATATAAAGTACGCTAGGTGCATCTATTATAGGTCTAATTACATTTGGGCCGTAATGCTGACGATGTGCCCAGAAGTGATCTGGGTTTGTTGGGATAATACCAGTTATAATCTGTGGTACATTTCCGTCATTGTCAATATAGTTGCGAAGGAAACTAATATCTTGTGAAAAAGGTACACGATTTATAGTAGCAGGAGTATTGAACATCCATCCGCTTGGTGTAAGAGGGAAACGGTCTTGTGGATTGTCTGCAATTGTTTCAAAAGCGATAAAGTTGCCGTTCACAATGTTGCCCACTGGTGCCATGCCGTCGATGTCAACTGGAGAACCACCAACGCTACTACCCATATTAAAAGCAAATTCGTTACCAGTAAGTTTTTCTAGTCTAAGGTCAGCAAACATTGCAGTGCCACCAGAAAGATTATCTTCTTGTCCCAGCCATAGTCCGACGCTAATATCGTAATCTCTAAAGAAAGAACCTCTGATATACATTGCGTGTTGGCTCCAACCATGACGACTTTCGTTTGACGGATCGCCAGATAGTGCCTGTCCTACAAAAGATAATTTGATTGGATTGCCGTCGTTATCCAGCCCAGCATTGATGTCGTCCATGTCGGTAGTAACAACCATGCTAGCACCTGCACCGCCAGTGATGTTGTTTGTGTTTACCCAAACGCTTAGGCGATAATGTGCGAATTGCTCGATAGTAAAGTAAGGTGATTGAATGCCAACAGCAGTTTCACGGTATCTTGCATGTTCGCCTCTTCCACTAGCAAGTGTACTCAAGACAAATATTTCAGATTTTCCGCTAGCTAATCCATGAGGAGTTAGGGGATTAGTACTTAAATTAAATCTATTAGTATCAGGGTTAAAGCCTGCTGCTGTGTCTAGGTGGAAAGGCGCAACGAGGTCGCCAAAGTTAATGCCTGCCCCCGCCGCAACTGCCAAATTCCAGCCAGTTGGCATATTGCCAGCACGATTTGATAAATCTAGGTTAGGTAGGTTAGGGATATCTGCAACAGTAACTTCTGGTAAAGATAAATCTACGAATTGAGTTCTGCCAATAGTTTGAACAGCACCGTCTGTCGCGAAATCAACTCCATGGTTATCAATCGCATTGTAAAAAGCCGTAGGAGATATTTCGTAAGCCTCAACTAAATCAAATAAAGCATAACCAGTTGCAAAATTGCCGATTAGAGTTTGTTGTCCATTTGGTACATCGTAGCCACGATAATAATCACCAACTGCAAGTCTTAGGTTAATGTTTTCTGCCCTAATAGCGCTCGTTTGTACAAAGAAAGTATATTGTTGCCAAAGGATAGTTTCAGTTTGAGTTGTGCCTGCCACAATATCTGTAGGCCTAGCAGGTCTTGCTACACTAGTATGAATGTTGCTAAAAGCTACATTATGATCTTCGATACCAACTAGTCTAATGCTGGCGCCGTGTACACTATTAAAGTTACTTGCTACCCATGCACTGATTCTAAAAAAACCATTTGCATTAAGTGTAACAGTGCTAGACGCATAACCTGCTGCTGTATGACCATCGGGAGTAGTGTTAATCATTAAAAAACGATTTTCGCCATCTGCCATAGCAACTTGTCCTGGTCTAATTGATTGTGGAGAAACTGAAGCAAATTCAGCGAATTCGTTTAGTCTAGCATTTGTCTGAACGGTTGTGCCGTTTGCATGGCTATTATACTCTGTTATGTCAATAACGCCGGATATAGTTGCACCGCGACTAGTGTTAGGAAAAACATATGCCTCCCAACCACTTGGGGCAGACGGAGAAGTTCCTGTGCTAGTTGCAAATCTAGGGTTTTCTATACCTAATTCTCTAGGTGCGAAATCTACAAACGCAATAGAATCGTTAGAATTAGCGTTTGCACTTGTAATAAGTGGCATAAATCCAAAAGCAGCAAACGCCATAATTAGTGTAAGCACAATTGGGATAATGCGATAAAGCAATTTATTTTTTCTTGATTGTTTAGTCATATCTATTTTTTCCTGTAAGGATACATTCCGTTTTTCTAAATCTACTATATATATCTTTATCCAAAATGCTAAAAATTATTTGTAGACTTGTTGTATATACTTTTCCAGTACACACACCTTACTATTATATAGTAAAAAAACATCTAACGCAAACGATAAAACCATACATTTGCAAATTTTGTAAAAAAGTTGTTTTAGTCAAGCTTATATGGGTTGACAAAACATAAAAAAGGATATATAATAGTTATGTTGTCATTTGACAACAATATTCACATGGGGGCGTATTAGCTTCGACATTGTGGAGATTTTATAAGATTGTATGCAGTGGAGTCCGCCACTTAAAAAGGGCAAAATTATAACTGGCAACAGTGAAAATCAAGTTAAAGCACCTGTTTATTCAGCTCCTGCTTTAGCGTTTGCAGCTTAATATAAAGCTGTCGGTTACCTAAGTTTGTTTGCGTGGCTTATGGTAATTGCAATATCAAGGCAAAGCACTGCTATATAGTTTACTAACTTATCTATATTGCAAGATTCTTAAAGTTATCGTTTGCAGAATTTGTTTTCTTATCGCTGCAAGCTAAATAAAAAAGAAAACTAAGCATATAGACCCTTATAAATAGACCACGATGGACCCGGGGGGCAGAACCCGGCGCTTCCACCAAATGCAGGCTAAAGTCAAAGCATGAAACGAGAAATATTAAACATGAATTATATTATGACTGTTTTTTATTTCTAATTAAGTTCAAAAAATAGTAAATTTATTTTAATCATTATCTTTGGAGGGAATATGATAAAAACAACTAAAAATTTGTTCAAAATATTAGTAACAACATTCTTCGTGATTTTGTTTTTTGGAATGGCATTTTTTGCTATTGTTTTGATGACTGGATGTGGCGAAAATGGTGGCAATAATTATTGCACTATTTGTGGCAAAAATCCGAGTATATGTGATTTGAATTATGATTGTGCCTATTGCAATGATGTAGGCTGTATAAAGTGCATTCCGCCTTTGTGTATGCCCACTAATGTTCGTATAGAGAGCGATGCTATCAGTGGATGGGTATTAAGGTGGAATGCAGCATCGCCTGTTAATCAGTACCAAGTAGAGATACTTAATACATACACAAATCAAGCTAGTCAAATAGGTCAATCTGGCACAACTCATCAGTTGGCGTTTATCATTGCTCCTGATGTTTTATATACCTTGCGAGTTAGGGCGATTATAAGTCTACCTAGCCAAACAGCCGGTTGGTCAGCCTCAGTTAACTTTGGAATTCCAGTACCAGATATATCATTTTACATTAGTGCTACTTTTGGCAATGTTTTAAGAGATGTTCAGTTGCCTGTGAATTGGTCATGGGTTAGTCCTCAATTACCAGTTGGCAATGTAAGTACGATACCTACTAGTTTTTACGCTAATTATCATCGTATAGGAGGCTGGATTCCTGTTGTTAATATCCCTTTAACTTTTACTGTATCAAGAGCAACCCCTGTTGTTTCTGTGCCAAATGCCGTTTTAGCGATTGAGGGCGAATTTTTAAGAGATACTAGTTTGCCCGCTGGTTGGTCATGGAGTAACGCCAATGCTTTAGTGGACACCGTAGGTGAAATAGCAGTTGCTGTTATATATTCAAGAAACGATAACAACTGGAATACTGTTTCTGAATGGGTATCAGTAACAGTAATTGCTTTGCCTACACCTACAGCGGTTTTTGGACAACATCTAGCCGAAATTGATAATTTACCAATAGGCTGGACTTGGGACAGTCCTTCTAGTGCGGTGGGCGATTTTGGAACAAGGGTGCATAGTGCAACATATGCTCGTCCAGGTTTTGTATCGCTTACAAGAATGTTGTCAGTAGCGGTATCAAGAGCAACACCTATTGTCGACACACCTAATGATATTGATGTCTATGCTTTTACAGCATTAGATAATCATATCTTGCCAAGTAATTGGACATGGAATGCAAGTCAATCGGACGATGGATCTGTTGGTGATGTGGGAAGAAGAAGTTTTCTTGCAACTTATAGACGAGGCAACAATTACAATCCTGTACAAAGAAATATATATGTTAATGTGCAAGGAGTTAAATTTCAATACATTGCTGTGTCTAGTTTTCATAATATGGCGCTTGATGAGCAGGGCAGAATATGGGCATGGGGGGCTGGTAGTGCAGGAAGATTAGGAATTGGTTCTAACGCAAATATAAATCGCCCAATATTAGTTACTCAAGCCTATAACGGCGAACTACTTCCAAGAATGCACGGCATAGCAACTGGCGGAGCGTTTAGTATGGCATTAGACGAAAACGGCGGAGTTTGGGCATGGGGTAATAACCATCGTGGTCAAGTTGGCAATGGGAATACGAATGATATCAATAGACCGGTCAGAATTAGTCAAACTTTGTTTGAAGGTGCATTACCTATAATCATAGCAATTTCTGCTGGTAATGCCCACAGCATGGCAATCGATATTTATAATCGAGTTTGGGCATGGGGCAGTAATATGGATCCATGGAATACTGCAAACGGCAAGTTAGGCGATGGCGGGCTAGTAAATAGGGTGCGACCAGTTAGAATTAGTCAAACTATTATCGGTGATGACTTGCCTACGATTGTATCGATTTCGGCAAGCACTAACCATACAACGGCATTAGACATATATGGTGATGTATGGGTGTGGGGTAACACGACGAACTTTTCATCCATAGCTACTATTTATGCTACACTAAGACCTATGAGGGTAACTGGTTTGCCTCAAATGAGTAAAGTCATTGCTTATGCAAATGGTTATTCAGGAGGAAGTCAAGGTATGTCAACTGGCTTAGATATGCAAGGAAGAATGTGGCAATGGAATTATTTTGGAAGTTACAGAGTGGATGCCACGCTTAATTTACCAGAAATTATATATATATCGCATGGTGCCAATCATCATATGATCGCAATAGACAGTTACAATAGAATATGGGCATGGGGTAGTAATGGTAATGGCAGGCTAGGTGATGGTACAACTAATAATTCGCCAGTGCCAGTTTTAATAACGCAAACACTGAACGAGGGTGCTTTACCACCAATAGCAAGAATAAGGGTTTCTTCTAATCACAGTGTAGCGCTAGACATCTACGGCCGAATTTGGACTTGGGGTGCAAATGACGGCTTTAGGTTAGGCGACGGCACAAACACAAACAGACACAGTCCCATAAGAATTACTAGTGCACCTGTTAATTGATAAAGCAGTGTTGACTGTATTGTGATACTACTGCTAAATAACTATATAGCAGTAGTGGATACCCATATTGTAAATTCAAAAAAGCGGCATAAAAATGCAAACAAACAAAATATCTAAAAAAGCTAAAACGGTATTGTTGATACTAATACTAACCTTAGTGGCAACCGTGTCACTAGGATTTTCGCCTTGTACGCCTATTCCTGACTGGGAAGGCGACTTAGTAGTAGAGGGAGGATATATTTTTAGTAGTCAATCAGCATATCAAAATTGGAATGGTAACGAGGCTAATTTGAGAAATGTTAAACATCTAGGTTATGGACAATCGGTTTATATTGTGTTGTTTCATTTTTCTACTCCCGACAGTTTTTTTGTGGGTTGGTTTGATGGCGAGGTCAGAGTAAGTAGAGAAATGAATTTTGTGTTTGTTGTGCCAAATTCATTCCGCGGTAGTTTGACTTTAAGAGCAAAATGGCGTTGCGTAAGTGAATGGGATTATTGGAACTAATGCTATATTTCGTTGCAACACCAATAGGAAACCTAAAAGGGATTACGCTAGAGGCTTTAGAAGTTTTGTCTAGTGTCGATTTTGTGTACGCTGAGAATCCAAGGCACTCGTTAACGCTACTTAATTATCACGAAATTAAAAAAACCGTGCTATCATACGAGAGGCATTCGGAAAAAATCAAATCATCAGAGATTGTCAAAAAACTTAAAAATGGCAAGATGGTTGCGGTTGTATCTGATGCAGGAACTCCTTTAATATCTGACCCAGGTTCAGTTTTGGTGCAAGAGCTTATAAAGCACGATTTGCCATTTACGCTTGTAGGCAGTACTTGTGCAGCGATAAATGCGCTTGTGGTCAGTGGGCTAGACACAAGTAGCTTTACTTTTGTTGGATTTTTACCAAACAAACAAAAAGATAAATTGCAACTGATAAACAAGTTTAGCAAGTTAGAGTGTACGCTTATATTTTATATAGCTGTGCATGATGTGATGAAAGAATTAGAATTTTTGCATAAAAATTTGGGTGTAAGAAAAGTTGCTTTAGTGCGAGAAATTTCTAAAAAGTTTGAGGAAGTTAAAAGGTTTGAATTAGGACAACAAATTGATTTTACTCAAAAGGGAGAATTTGTTTTAGTGGTAGAGAGTTATAAAAAAGAGAAAGTGTGTCAATCCCATATTCCAATTAGAATAAAAGAATTATTAAAGCAAGGCATTAGTAAAAAAGAAATTAGTAAAATTTTGGCGATAGAGTTTGAGATGTCATCTAGCGAGATTTATAGCAAAATTCATGAATAGTGATATTTTTTTGGGGAAACTTTTGAAAAAGTTTCCCCAAACCCCTTCAAAACTTTTAAGCATTACTTGGGTTATAACCTATTCAATCAAATACTCAAAAGTTTTTTGGAAAGTTTGAAAACCTTTTTTTCAAAAAAGGTTTTCAAGAAAAATTTCAAATTGATTGGCTTTAACTTCACTTCAAAATCGCAAATTTTTTCAAAATTATTGTGTGTATAAAAAAACAAATCCTACACACAATAGTAGCATGGAGGTTATTTATGAGACATTTAGCACTAACTCTGTCTATCATTGGCGCTATACTAATTGCAGCGGCATCTATTAGCTTTTTTGCATCAACACATATGCTTACAAATGGCATTAGAGCGTTGTACATTACGGGCGGGATTGCAATGGGTCTAGGCTTAATTAGCTTTATCGGCTACTTTGCATCTGCAAGTCGTAGAAGAAATAGACAACATTTAAGTCACTAAAAACATAAAATGGTTCGTATAAATACGAACCATTTTATGTTTTTCAACCTGTTGACAAACCTGTTTAGAATTTTTCTTGGAAACTTTTATGCTTGTGTAATGTTCATTGCCAATACTCAAAAATTTTGAAAGGGGGTTTTGGGGAAAACTTTTATAAAAGTTTTCCCCCAGCGACAAAAGCTAAGAACTTTGTCTACACTCTGAAATATACCTACTATCTTTTATCTTCGCTGTTATTAGTAGCAGAATTTTCTTTGTTTTCGTCTACAGCAACATTTTTAGTTGTATCGTCGGTTTGTTTTTTTGACAATAATTGCTTAAAGATTTGATGAGTTCCAGTTGCAGCCAAGCCACTCGCAAGTCCTATTTTGATAGCGGCTGCAATAGAATTTGCGATGATAATTTCTGGCCACACAAAGTAGCAAATTATGCTTAAAATTATACCTATTCCGCTACCTATCAGCGGAAAAAACTTTAGCACAACAGAGTCATCCTTAAGTGCGCTTTTAATTAAGGAAAGCACCCCCACAACCGCTGCCACAATTACAGGCATTGCAATTAGTTCAAGATATTCCATCTTTTGTTTCTCCTTTATTATTAGAATATTAGAAAGAAACAAAAGTGTTACGAATTATGGCACAACTTCCATGGTAATTATCTGGAATATATTTGGATTAGCTTTTGCCGTAGCAGTTATTGTAATGATGCCAACAGCAATAGTATCAAATTCAAACGCAACCCAATCATTATGTATATCGCTTAAATTGGTAGCACCAAAAAATGTAAATTCTACTGCGTTTAAGTTGCCTGTAACATTAATAACAAAACTGTCATCAAAATTGCCGTCGCCCTCCAGCCAAAAAGTAATCTCGCCCCAGTTGCCTGCAGGTATAATAAAGTGGCTATTGCCTATATCGGTGTCGTAGTTATTATTGCCTGACACCCAGACGCTGCCCCACATTGAGTGGGCAGAGTCGCCTATAATTCTTAAAGTTAGGGTAGTATATATGTTTGGATTATAATTAGAAATAGCATAAATTGTAACTTCGCTACTTGCTAAAGTATGGGGGCTAAATTCTAATTCTACTCTGTCATAAATAGGACAAACAAGTTTAGTAAATTCTATAATGTCATCGGCTGATGTTTAGAGTGTTATAATATACCCACCACCAGTTCCATTCACGGCAACAACTCAGACAATAAAACTATCTGCAAAGTAGGTGAACGGATGAAAATCAAGCATAAAAGTCATTACGAAAAAATTACCAAAATTTATAGCGAAAAGCTTTTGACTTAAAAATTTTGGTGTGGTAAAATTGTTTAGATGGCTACGAAAAATCTACAATTTAATACAAAAACTACAGCTATAAAAAACCATTTTCAAGTTGTGGATTGTGTTTTAATTTTTGATTTTAATAGTTTTAATATTTTCTAATTGAAGTTTTCATTTTATTATTTGAAAACTTTTTTTTTGTAAATATTTAGTCAAGAGGACAAATTCACGGTCTTCGCGTCCTAAAGAGAGCGGCACTCGCAAGCAATACAAACTCTGCATGGCGGACATTAAAAAAGGAGAGAAAAACAATGCCAAAAAGAAAAGACATAAAAACAGTAATGATTATAGGTAGTGGCCCTATCGTAATTGGTCAAGCATGCGAGTTTGACTATTCGGGTACGCAAGCGTGCAGGGCGCTAAAGAGTTTAGGGTATAAAACTATTCTGGCTAATTCTAACCCAGCTACTATAATGACAGACCCGACAACTGCGGATGTAACTTACATAGAACCGCTTAATGTAGCAAGATTAACAGAGATTATCGAAAAAGAAAAGCCATGTGCGCTACTATCAAATTTGGGCGGACAAACGGGACTTAATTTATCTATTGCATTAAAAGAAGCGGGCGTTTTGGATAAACATAATGTCGAGATTATTGGTGTTGACCTAGACGCTATTAAAAGAGGCGAGGACCGTATCATCTTTAAGGATTTAATGAACAAGCTTAAAGTTGATATGCCCCGTAGTTTTGAGGCGACAAGTGTGGCGGAGGCAGAGAAAGTTGCTAGCGAGCTTGGATACCCAGTGGTGGTTAGACCAGCATTTACAATGGGTGGCACTGGTGGCGGTATTGTTTACAATCAAGAGGAATTAAAGGTTATAGCCTCAAGAGGTATTCATGCTTCTATGATAGGGCAAGTCTTGATAGAAGAAAGTATCTTAGGTTGGGAAGAGTTAGAAGTTGAAGTTATAAGAGATTCTAAAAACCAAACAATTGCAGTGTGTCTAATAGAAAATATTTGTCCAGTTGGTGTACATACAGGCGATAGCCTTTGTGCTGCCCCTATGTTAACTGTTCCTAAGTCTGTACAAAATAGACTTAAAGATATTGCCTTTAGAGTTGTGTCTGCGGTTGGTGTTATTGGTGGTTGTAATGTGCAAATGGCTTATGACTCCAAATCAGATAGAATTGCAATGATAGAAATCAACCCAAGAACTTCTCGCTCGTCTGCGCTTGCTAGTAAAGCAACGGGTTTTCCGATAGCACAAGTATCGGCACTCTTAGCGGCGGGATTAACTTTAGACGAAATTCCTTATTGGAAATCTGGTACGCTAGATAAGTATGAGTTCGAGGGCGATTATGTCGTACTAAAATTTGCTAGATGGGCATTTGAAAAGTTTAAGGGTATTGAGGACAAATTAGGTACACAAATGAAAGCGGTAGGCGAAGTTATGGCGATTGGCCGTAACTTTAAAGAAACACTGCAAAAGGCAGTTAGAGGACTTGAGATTGGTAGAAGCGGTCTAGGTTTTGCAAAAAACTTTAACGAGTTATCTATTCAAGAGTTGCTAGAAAAAATTGCTTATCCGTCAAGCGAGAGATATTTTGTAATTTACGAGTTGTTAAGAAAAGGTGCTGGTGTCGACAGAGTTCATGATATAACCAAAATAAAAAAAGAGTATCTAATACAAATTCAAGAGCTTGTAGATTTAGAGGAGGAAATGCTAACTTACAAAAAGCGTTTGTTACCTAAAGCGTTGCTAACTAAAGCTAAAAAAGACGGTTTTAGCGATAAATATATTGCTCAGCTTTTAGAGGTACCAGAAGAGTATTTAAGATTATACAGAGAGGAAGTTTTAGGTATCAAGCAAGAGTGGGATATTGTTCCTGTACAAAATGCGGATGCGGAATATTTTTATAGTACCTATAACGGTCCTAGCAAGTTAGGTAAAGCAGTTGCTGCTAGTCGCAAAAAAAGAGGCATAAAGGTTAAGGCAAAATCGACTAAAAAGAAAGTTATTATTTTAGGTGGTGGCCCTAATAGGATTGGGCAAGGTATAGAGTTTGACTATTGTTGCGTGCATACAGCGTTTGCATTAAGAGATGCGGGTTTTGAAACTATCATGGTAAACTGTAACCCCTCAACTGTTTCAACAGACCATACAACAAGCGACAGGCTTTATTTTGAACCGTTAACTGTAGAAGATGTTTTGGCAATTTGCAGAGCAGAAAAACCGCTTGGTGTTATTGTTCAGTTTGGCGGACAAACTCCGCTAAACATTGCAGCCGAATTAAAATCTGCGGGGGTAAATATTTTAGGCACTCCACCAGAGGTTATTGCTGCTGCAGAGGATAGAGATTTATTCCGTTCACAAATGGACAAAATGGGTATACCTATGCCCGAGAGTGGTATGGCAAGTAGCTTTGACGAGGCTGTTAGTGTTGCTAGTAAAATTTCTTATCCTGTTATGGTGCGTCCTAGTTTCGTGCTTGGCGGCAGAGCAATGGAAGTAGTTTATGACGCTAAGCAGTTAAAAGACTATATGGAAATCAACGCAGAGTACATTAGTAAAGATGCTCCGATTTTGATTGATAGATTCTTAAACAACGCGCTAGAGTGCGAGGCGGACGCGCTGGCAGATGGCGGCATTGCTTTTGTGCCGGCGATTATGGAGCATATCGAATACGCAGGCGTGCACAGTGGCGACAGTGCGTGTGTTATTCCGCCTATCAGTATTACAAAAACACAGCAAGCTACCATAGAAGATTACACAAGACGCATTGCAGGCGAGTTAGGTGTTAAGGGGCTTATGAATGTACAGTATGCTATTTTTAAGGGCAAGGTATATGTGCTTGAGGCGAATCCTAGGGCAAGCAGAACTGTTCCTATTGTATCAAAAGTTTGTGATTTTAATCTAGCTAAAATGGCGACAGAATTAGTGATGAGTGAATTCACTGGTAAAAAGGTTGACCTTAAATCTCTAAAAATTCCGCCATTACCTTTTTATGGCGTTAAAGAATCTGTTTTCCCGTTTAATATGTTTCAGGAAGTTGACCCAGTGTTAGGGCCTGAAATGCGTTCTACTGGCGAGGTTTTAGGTTTAGGTGATAGTTTCGGAATAGCGGCATACAAGGCATTTGAAGGTGCTAAAATTATATTGCCACTAAAGGGAACTGTGCTTATATCGGTAGCAGAGCAAGACAGAGACGAGGCACTAGAGGTTGCAAAGCGATTTAGTAAATTAGGTTTTAAGATTATTGCGACTAAGGGTACACAAAAATTCTTAGAGAAAAATAAGGTTAAGGCAACAGAGATTAAAAAACTGCACGAGGGTAGACCCAACATTGAGGATGCTATCAAAAACAAAGAAATTGATATTGTAATAAACACCCCAACAGGTACCCGTAAATCCGACCACGACGACAGTTATGTGCGAAAAGCGGCGATTAAGTTTAATATTCCATATATCACAACCCTAACAGGCGCTATTGCGGCGGCAGAAGGTATTGCAAAAAAAATATCTAACCCTAAAGCTGGTGTAAGAAGCGTACAAGAATACCATAAGCTAATTAAATAATATTAGCAATACATGACACAAAACTCCCTTGCGATACGCAAGGGAGTTTTGTGTCATGCGCGAAAGTTGAAAACCATTAAAAAACTTTTAAGCAATATTCGACAAAAAATTGATTATTTTTTAACTAAGCGTTAATGAAGGCCAAAAAATAAATTTTCAAAATTTTATTGACAGCGGTAGCATATATATAGTATAATAGATACAAATCAAATATTGTATGGGGTTTGATGTGTCTTAATAGACAAGCATATCGCCTTTACGCAATATTGAACCAGTCTCTTTTTTGAGGGACAAGTTCAAAAAAATAAATTGTAATTAAAATAGAGGAGTTTAATTATGAAGAAAAAACTGTTTGTTATGCTAATAGTTATTGCATTTGCAGCGTTGAGTTTTGGGCTACTTGGTTGTGGCGGACTTAGTGACGAGGCGAATAACTTTGTAGCGGCAGTAAATAACTTGCCACCAGTGGTGAGTATAACTTTAGAACATGAGTCGGCGGTTAATGCGGCTGATGCTCTTTGGGCTAATGTGCCATCAAGTTGTAGAGAAGACGACACAGTGGCAGATGCTCGTACAAGGCTTGATGCCAAATTGTTAAGAATTGCAGAGTTGAGGGGGCAAGGTAATGTTACGACGCCTGAATTAAGTGCTGCGGCAAATGCGTTTATAAATGCAGTTAATGCGTTGCCGACAGTTGCGAATTTGACTTTAGCGAATGCTGATGCTGTTATGAATGCGCATAATGTAATTTGGGCGGCTGTACCAACAGGCGAGAGAACAGTTGCTACTGTTGCAGCTAGCAGAAACACTCTTAACGACTTGGTAAATAGAATTACAGAACTTCAACAACAAGTTGGTTTGAGTGCTGCGGCAAATGAGTTTATAAATGCAGTTAATGCGTTGCCAAATGTTAACTCACTAACTATAGCTAATGAAGTTGCTGTTAATACAGCAAGTGGCTTATGGGGTGCTGTTCCTCAAACAGAGTGGTATGTCTCAGAAGTTGCGGCGGCTAGAACTACTCTTGACGGACTTGTTTCCAGAATGGCTACACTTTTAGCGCAAGCAGCATTAAGGCCTTATCAAGATGCGGCTATTGCAGATTTGGAAGCTATGTTTGCTTTATACTTTGATATCACAGATTATTTGCCTGCAGATTGGTCTGCGATTGAAACTATAAAAGAAAATGTAAGAAATGCAATTTTGGCTACAACTACATTTGGAGAACTAGGACTATTTGTTAATCATTTCATTGGCAGTGTTTTTTATGACCAACTATTTGCTGTACCAACAGAGGCGCAAAGACAATACGCAGCAGATTTAGCTGAAGCTATTGACGCACTTGTTGTTTTAGTTAACCAAAGAGCATATATTTTAAGAAATACTCAAGTTTTGCCGGCAGAGCCAGCTTTTGGTTCTACTTTTACTGCAGAGTTTGATTATTTTGTTGCAGCGTTTGATGCGGCAATTGCAGAGTTTATAACAAGAGATGTTTTAACAATTACTAATTTAGCAGCCGCACAAAATACGGATGCTGCAACAATTGATGCATGGATTATCGGATATGTTACTACAGCAATGAACGCTTCACAGGTTAGATTGACGGCATACATAGAAACTATAGTAGTTCAACTAATCGATTGGTTTAATCTTAGGTTTAATTCTACAACTTATGCGGCAGCGTGGGGTGCACTTGTTTTAGCAAGAGATGGTCAGATTGGTAGTTTGCGTGCAATCGATTTGTTTATAGATACAGTTGATGCTCTGCAGGCAGCACAAGCTGATATTGAAGCAGTTGTGGGTGCAGACGATTATACACTAGAGGCTTTAGCTGTTCTTAATGCTGAATTTGCTAGCAGATTTATTCAAACTAATTATCTAGCTGACGATTGGGCAATTTTACAAAATTTATTAAACAACGAAGTTGCTAGAGTTATGGCAATGAACCAAGCACAAGCGGAAGCTTTTGTGATTGCGCCTAACACAAACTGGACACCTTTTAATAATGTTATAAATATTGCACAGCATATAGCACAAGCAAGAGCTGCGGCGGTAGCAAGATTTAATGCGGCATTTAACGCTTCTGATTATAGCAATGAGAGCTTATACACAGCAGCAGGATGGTTGCAAATTATTTATTTCCGTGATTGGCATATTGCTAACATTAATGAAATGGGCCTATATGATGCTCGCAACTTTGGTTTTTATGGTGTAAACCTGTCAAACTTTACAACAGTACAAACTTATGCACAATTAAGGACAGCAGCACTAACAAGTGTGTTGGACGGAATCAACCTTTTCTTTACAAGCAACTTTGTATCTAACAACTACTTTGCAACTGAGTGGGTTATTTTAGAAGGTTTATTAGCTGATAGAATTGCTGATATAAATGCTCTTTCATTAGCACAATTAGAAAGTTTTACTGCAAACTGGGCGGCATTTAATGCAGTTCAAACAGCAGTGCAAGTAGTGGAGGCGGCTATTGCTGCATTACCTGCTACTCCGACAGATTATGCAGCAGCTTTAGTTTTATTAGCAGAAGTTAATGCATTAAATAGTCAACTTGATTCAAGAGGTTTAAGCATTAGTACAGCAAGTGCTAGCACGCTAGCAGAATTTGTAAATGCAATTGCGACTCTTCGTCAAGCGGCAGTAAGAGACCAACTTATTGCAATTGCAAATGCGGCAGTGGGTTCAGATTTCCTAGTTTATGTTAACTTATTAGAAACTTCTAAAACTTCTTTTGATGTTTTAGCTGCAGCAGACCAAACTGCATTGCAATCTTATTTAAATGCAGCTATTGCAAGAGTAGTAGAACTAATAAATGCAGAAATTGCAGAACTTTATGCAATGTTTGATGTGTCAAGAGCAGACTTGATTGCTTTAGTAAGAGCAGACTTGCTTACAATTACAGGCAACATGACTGATGGCGTGTTATGGACGAGAATTGCTACAGCTTTCGTTCATTATCAAGAATTAACTAGCATTACCAACGCTTCACTTGCTACAATAATGTCAAACTACGGGTTAGCATGGGCAATTATAAATGCGTTAGACCAAATCAGTACACTACACAGTGGCGGTTTTAGGGCAGAATTTAACGCACAAGAATGGGCTTTGGCACAAATACCATTTAATGCTTTAATAGCAGAAGTTACTGATGTGGTGTCAATAACAGCACTGAATTCTATAGACATTGTTACTAGGTTACAAGCTATTGTGGATACTTATGCTGGTACTATTGACGGAACATTTAGGTTTACTCAAGAGCAAGTAAACAGTCTATTTACTACAACTACATTTCCATATATTAACTTCGGTGGCGGTGGTACATTTACTCCACCTGCATATAATGGCCACTTTGGTGTTTGGAGATTAGACGGCGATGGCGAACTTAATACAAGACAACTTGTAGCAGCTGATGCTAATTTGCAAAATGATGATTTCTTGGTGGATTACCTTTTAATTAGGGGTTATAGACAAGAGTTCTGCAACGATACACTTACTCATTTATCATCTGTGTATCAGGGTTCACTTCAATTGCGTTGGAGATGGGTTCGCGATATCGACGGTAACATTGTTTATCCGTTTAGAGGTTATTTCTATACATATGTTCTAGATAATCCTACTCCGTTAAATGCAGCGTGGGGATTGGGCACATATGCAGGCGGTCATGGTAGTACTAATCGTGGCATGAGTCTTGCAGAAGGTCATGTTCCTAGTTATAGAATTCTTAGGAGACTATTTGGCACTGATATCTGGGGTGGCGGTGGCGTATTCATGCCAGAAGCTAGCCGTGAAGATTCATTTAGTATTACAGCTGCTATCATGACAAGATGTGATGGTGCAAACCTAAGCCCTGCTAGTGCACCGTTTAGAAACAACATTGGCAATTGGACTGCAACTGCCCCCGAATTTTATAGAAATGCTCATGCTGATAGATGGGGCGGCAGAGTTACCTCTCTAGTAGCACAAGCTAACGACTTTATTGCTGGCGTAAATGCTATTGGCACTCTTGTTTATACTGATATTGCAACTGGTAATGCAAGTCTAGCTAGAATTGCTGAGGCTCGCCGCTTATATGGTTTGCTAAATCAAGGCCACGCTCCACAAATGGCTTTAGTTGCAGCAGCAAGAGCTGATATGATTGCTGCAGAAGTTGAATTTGATAGATTAGAAGGTTTGTTAGTAGACCAATTCAATGGTTTGGTTACAGCTATCGGAATTGCAAGTATTGCAGATGTGGCTACTAGCATTACAAACACAGCACAAGCAACGCATTTCTTGCCACTTGCTATGACGGCTCAAAACAGATATTTGACAGTGTTGTCTCGTACTCAAAGTGTAATTGCAGGTACAACACAAAGATTATTGCTTACAGCTATCTTAAATGCAATTGACAGTTTAGATGACATTGGTGCAACAGGCCACGAGCTTATTGCGGCAGTAGATGAACTTAGTGCAACTACAACTACATTTGTTTGGCCAGGCTTCAGAGCGGTTGCTGGTGTTGATTCTTGGAATGATATTGCAACTATTCAAGGCATTGTAGAAAGATTAGGCACAGAGCCATCAGGTGGTTGGCATTCAGATGTTGCATCGGCATTAAGTACATTCAATACTATCGTAGCAGAGTATTATGCTTATGCAGCGGCTAATAGACAACAACTGGTAGGTGAAGGGCAAGTTAACTCTGGCGGAACAAGTATCTTTAGACCGGCAAGACCAGATTTTGATGCGGGCTACTTCGAGTATTCAAGAGGTGCGTCTGGTGTGCAATTCACAGATATAAATAATCGTAATTATATTCAAGGTATCCAAGTCTTTATTTTTGGAGATGATAGGCCAGGAGCAATTCCTGCCGTCTTAGCAGATTACAACAATGCGATTGGCTATTTCTGGATAATTTGGGGTTCAAATCATGGTTTGAGTACAAACCGATATGTTGTAGGCTCTGATTTCTTTATTTCAGGTACTGCTACAAGAGATCCTGCTTTCCCATCAGATAGAATTCATGCAATGCCTGCTGGCGATTGGAATGGTGCTGGTTTTTCAAGAAGCGGTCCCTTAGAGAGAATTATGACTTACGAAATATCAAGTTTTGATAGTGGAGTGTTTACTGCTAGGTTTGCAGGTAGGTTAGTAGCAGTTTGCTCTACAATCAATGCAAGAGTGCCATTTTCAACTGGTGGTATGTCTACACTATCTGACTTTGCTTGGAATATTAGGCACACAGCGTAAAAGCTGATTGTTACTTTAATAGTAATACAAACAAAAACAGTCAATTTTGTCCTAGGACAAAATTGACTGTTTTTGTTTGTATACTAACCTTAATTGACTGCTATAAAAATTGTTAGTGTTTTTATTTGCGAATTTTTATCTAATATGCTATAATTAAAAGGTTATGAGAGCATGGAGATTAAAGTCTGCCAATAATCTAAAGCTAGAAACTTTAGAGCCTGTGTCGCCTACAGATGATTTTATTAAGTTAAAAGTTACTTTTGTAGGGCTTAGCAAGCAGGATGTAAATATGTATTCTGGAGATCTAGTTACTAATGATTTGCCTATCACTATTGGTAGGCAAGCTGTTGGCATGGTAACTGAGGTAGGCGATGCGGTGAAAAGTGTTAGTAGGGGTGATAGGGTTGTACTAGACTCATACATTGATTGTGTTGATTGTGATGAGTGTAGGGACGGTAGGTATACCGATTGCATTGACTTAAAAATGTACGGTGTGCATGGACATGGTTTTATGAGTGATTTTGTTATCGCAAGAGAGGGTGATGTTTTTAAGTTGCCAGATATGGTAAAAGATGAAGAGGCAATTTTTGTAAGTCATATTGCATTTGCAAGCAACATTTTAAGCAAGTTAAATATTCAAAAAGGTGAGTATTTGGTAATTTCGGGTGCGACTGTTGTTGGGGTGATTTTGGCACAACTTGCGTTGTACCATCAAGTTGTTCCGATTTTAATAGATACTAGGCACGACAGGCTAAACTTAGCCGAAAAATTAGGAATTTATTATACAATTAACAGTGTAAAAGATGATACCAAAAAGAGGATTTTTTCTCTAACGGGTGGCGCCATGGCGTCTACTGCTGCATATTTTCCGACTGCTGATACGCCTGTTGCCAAGTGTTTGGATTATGTTAGTAATGGTGGTAGGGTAGCAATTTGTGATTGGCAAGGCAATGCGAATAGGTTGAGCGGTGCTTTTGATGCGATACTTGCAAAACAACTAACTGTTATCGGCGTGTCTAATGGTGCAAAACTTATTCCGACAGCCATAAATATGTTAGCGACAAAAACGATATCTGTACAAACAGCTATAACCTCAATTGTAAGTTTTGACGATGTGGAGAAAGAAATTAAGGAACAAATAAAGCACCCCGATAAAGATATCAAGGTGCTGGTAAAGGTTTAGTATTTTTATTTTTTCTTGAAAACTTTTTTGTCGGGGAAAATTTTTTCAAAAGTTTCCCCCAAACCCTCCTTTCAAAAAAATAAGCATTGCTTGAGTTTTGCCGTATAAGTTGAAAGTTTTCAAGAAAAAATAATATTAAGCTCTAATCTGCATATAAAGCTAGCTGTACAAGTCGTCCGTGCGTTTTGGCTAAACTGATTGTGTCTTCGGTGATAGTGCTAAATTTGTGTGCTATTATTTTTTGGTTGTCATCCAATAATGGTTTAGATAAAATTTTCCCTAATAAAAAGCTATATAAATTGTTTATTTTGTCAGGGCTAGCAGGCGAGCGAGAGACTTGAGTATTGTCGGGCGATACAAGTTTTGGTAAGCTAATGTCATTGTCTATTTGGGACTGAACTTCATGAACCTCGACAAATTGATTGCTAGCAGTATTGCGGGGTACTTTCGGTTTTTTGGGGCCAGCAATCTTGAAGGGTTTGTCTGTGTCGTTATAGATAATATTGTCGTTAGATATAGCAACGATATTTGCAACGAGTAGTTTATCGTTTGTATTTAAGATTAAAGAAACAACAGTATTATTATCAAGTTCTATATCTTTAATATATCCGATTAGTCGTCCCTCAATGTTATAAACGCTAGAATTTATAGGGTTAGTTGTTCCGTCAAAAATAAACGCCCATTCTTGCAAAAGCTTGTCTTTATTTGATACTGCTAGTGCGTCGCTAGCCAAATTTTTTATATGTTTGATGTCTATGTATAAAACTTCAGTATCTTGCTCGTCATCACAAAACAATTTGATAAATTTGGCTTTTTTGAGTTTTTTATCAAAAATGATGTTGGCGGCAATTCCAACTTGACTAGCACCATACAACGATATGACGGGCTTGGATAATAATTCGCTTACTAAAATCATAGTTTTGTTCCTTTTAGACTTGCCTTTCTAACTGATTAGTTGCGTTAGGTTAAAAATCCAAGTCTAGTGTTTTAATATATGCAGTTGCAAATAAAAACTTGACAGTTAAATGTTGATAAGATAAAATTTATATTAGGAGTAAATTTGCTTACTTGTAAGTGCAAATTTGCGACGATTATATAAAAGATTAAGGAGATGAAAGAAAAATGAAAATATCAAAAGAAATGACAGTATTTGATGTGCTGCAAAAATATCCTGATACGGCAGAAGTGTTTTTGTCGTTTGGAATGCACTGTTTGGGTTGCCCTGGTGCTAGAGGCGAAACAGTAGAATTTGCTGCTAAAAAACATGGCGCAAATTTAGATGATATGCTAGCTAAGTTAAACGCTGTAGCTAAGTAGTTTTATTTGGGGGAAAATTTTTCAAAATTTTCCCCCAAACCCCCATCAAAACTTTTAAGTATTTGCAATACTTTTCTCATGCAAAAGGATAAAAATTTTTTGGAAAGTTTGAAAACCTTTTTTACAAAAAAGGTTTTCAAGAAAAAATCACGATGAAAATAATAGTAGGCCTTGGTAACATAGGCGACCGTTACAAACATACCTATCACAATTTAGGTTTTTTGGCGGTAGAACTTCTTGCTAAAAGATTAGGCGCAGAATTTAATAAAAAGCATTGCGATGCGACGATAGCACTCTTAGAGCATAATGGTGAGAGAGTGCTTTTAGCCAAGCCTACTACCCTTATGAATAGAAGTGGGCAAGCTGTTGATAAGTTGCTAAAATATTACAAATGTTCGGATAAAGACTTAATTGTTTTGTTTGACGATATTGATATTAAAAAAGGCGAGATTAGATACAGAGAAAAAGGCTCTAGCGGTACTCATAACGGTATGCGCGACATCGTCTATTATATTGGCGAGGATTTTAAGCGAATTAAAATTGGTGCAGGTAGGCCCGAAAATTGTCAAGACTTAGCAAGCTATGTGCTCAGTATTATCCCAGAAAACGATAGGGCATTATTTATGGGAGTGCTAGAGCAAGCAGTAGATAAAGTTTTGGAAAAGTTGTTTTCTTAGAGATTTTTCCTGTAGATTTTTTTGAAACCTTTTTTATAAAAAAGGTTTCAAACTTCCAAAAAATTTTCATACTTGTGCGCATAGAGAAAAACATTGCAAATGCTTAAAAGTTTTGAAAGGGGTTTGGGAAAAAATTTATAAAATTTTTTCCCCAAGCATAAAACAGGTAATCCTCGTATCTTATGTTAATTGACAATCTAAAATTAAATTACTCCCAAAATGCAAAAGAGCTTATTATGGCGGCACAAAAAGAGAATGTGTCGTGTTTTAAGCTACCGTTTGGTAATCGTACTATCATTAGCACTGACATTGCAAGCAGACTAGAGGGCAGAGCAGTATATATTTGCAGCGATAGTTTTAGTGCAAAAAAAGCATACGAACAGTTTGGCGCTTTATTGGGCGATAAGGCAATTTTGTTGCCGCCTAATGATGATGTTTTAACTTATAAAGATTTTATTGCAGTTCAAAATTATATGCCAAGACTTGTGGCAATCAACAAAATTGCAAACGCTAAAGATTGTATAGTAATCACTTGCATAGAGGCGGTCTGTCAGCTTTATCCAAACAAAAATGATGTATTAGGGCATACGCTAAAATTAAAGCAAGGCGGCAGTTACGACCTGTCTATATTGTCAAAACAACTAGTTAAGGCAGGATATCAAAGTGTGCCACTGACTGTAGAGGAAGGGCAGTTTTCGTTAAGGGGTGATATTTTAGATATATATGCGATAGGGCAAGAAAAAGGTTTTAGATTAGAATTTTTTGGTGATGAGTTAGAAAAGATTAAAGAATATGATATTCAGAATCTAGGTACCAAACAAGATAATAAGGATATTAAAAGCATTGTTGTGTCGCCGGCAACAGAGGTTTTCTATGGCACTAAAAATGCCGATACAATTATAGAAACCTTAAAAAAAGACGCAGTTAAGCCTACAGTTTCTACTGATGCAGATAGCTTTTTTAGGCGAATGAATACCCTAATAAAAGACTTGTCTACAAACTCATCTGATATGAGATTGCGATTTTTAATGCCACTGCTATCAAACCAAACCTTTAGCGAATTTATAAATCCGTCTATAGTTTTTTACGATGACGCTAAATCGGTAGCGGATATTTTCGATAGTGTATATTCCGAATTTGCCAATCGTTACAAAGATTTGCTAAGTCATGGTGCAGTGATAAAGTCGTCATTAAATCAATTTATGACAAAAGAAAAAGCTTTGAATTTTAGTTGTCCGAAAACTTCTTTTCATAGCTTAGACAGTCAAAATCGTTTGCATGATATAACAAAAGTTTTTAATTTTAAGCCCACAATTTTTACGCAATATGGAAAAAATTTGGACACGCTATTAGATGATGTTAACATTTGGCTTGGCAATAATTATAGGGTGATTTTATTTGCAGGTAGCAACACGGCTAAAGAAAACTTGCACAGCTTATTTTTTAGTCACCCCGACAAAACGCAGTCTACGGGCAAACTAGAGGTTTTAAGCGACTATTTGCCAGAGTCCGCTGCTTTTTTTGACGAAAAAGTAATTATAGTTGGCACAAATTCTCTAACAGTTTCTAGTAAAAAAATGATACTTAAAAAGAAAAAAAGAGACAGTTTTACCGAGCCTAAAGTGGGTAGTTTTGTGGTACATAGATATCATGGTATTGGTTTTTGCGAGGAAGTTAAACGGCTAGAAATTGGCACAAGTGCAAGAGATTATATTGTTATTAAATACGCTGGTGGAGATACGCTTTTTGTTCCTGTCGAAAATATGGATAGCCTTAGTCATTATGAAAACACCGCTAAAGAACCAAAGCTTAATAAATTAGGCGGAGCAGAATTTGGTCGCATCAAAGAGAAAGCAAAAGAGGCCGCCAGCAAAATGGCGCTTGACCTAACTAAAATATATGCGGATAGGGCAAGCAAGCAAGGGCATAAATATGTTAATAGCGGCGAGTTGCTAGAGAGTTTTAGTGCGTCATTTATTCATAACGAAACAGAGTGTCAATTAGAAGCAATTAGTGAGTGCATAGACGACCTAAAAAAAGGAAAAGTGATGGACAGGTTGCTTTGTGGTGATGTGGGTTATGGTAAAACCGAAGTTGCTATGCGTACAGCATTTAAGGTAATTGAAGAAGGAAAGCAAGTTGCGTTTTTGGCACCGACTACTATTTTAGCAAGACAACATTATAATACTGTGCAAAAACGAATGAGCGAATTTGGAATAAAAGTGGCAAGCCTAACAAGATTTGACTCGACACAAAATATTGCCTCATCAATCGAAAAGCTAAAAAACGGTACAGTTGACATTGTTTGCGGAACGCACAGGTTATTATCCAAAGATGTAAGTTTTAAGGATTTAGGTTTATTAGTGTTGGACGAAGAACAGCGCTTTGGCGTAGCGGATAAAGAAAAAATTAAAGCCTTAAAGGCGGACATAAATGTACTTACTTTAACTGCAACGCCAATTCCGCGTACGCTACACTTATCACTTAGTGGCATAAGGGACATAAGTGTTTTAGATACCCCGCCTGCAGCAAGACTCCCAGTTAAAACTTTCGTAACTGAATTCACAGAGAGTCTTGTTTATGATGCAGTGGTTAAAGAAACAGGTAGGGGCGGACAAGTTTTTATTTTATACAACAAAGTCGAAAAAATGGCGGCATTTGCAAGCACAGTAAAAAGTATTTTGCCCGATAATATAAGGGTGGCAATTGCTCATGCACAAATGACAGCGGATAAGTTAGAGGATACAATTGCCGATTTTGCTGCAGGTAAATTCGATGTGTTGATAGCGTCAACAATTATAGAAAATGGTATTGATATGCCAAACGCGAACACTTTGATTGTTGTAGATAGTGACAGATTCGGACTAGCACAACTTTATCAATTGAGGGGCAGAGTAGGCAGAAGTAGCCGCCTAGCTTATGCGTATTTTACATTTGACGCTAAAAGGATACTAACCGAAAATGCCCAAAAGCGGCTAGAGGCAATTATGCAGTTCACTGAATTTGGAAGTGGGTTTAAGATTGCTATGCGGGATTTAGAAATTAGGGGCGCTGGTAATATATTAGGCAGAGAACAACATGGCCATGTCGATAAAGTGGGCTATGACATGTATTGCAAGATTTTAGAAGAATGTATCGAAGAAGCAAAAACAGGCAAAGTGGCGACAATTAAAGACGATGTTAAAATCATTACAGACTTTAACGCATTTTTGCCAAACGAATTTGTAGAAGATGGCGAGGGTAGACAACGCGTTTATTCAAGAGTAAGTCAGGTTACAAGTTTGTCTGAATTAAAAGCGCTTAAAAAAGAGTTAGCTGAAATTTATGGCACAATTCCTCCCGTTTTAGACAATTTATTGCTAGTTGCCCTAATCAAAAATCTAGCAGCAAAAATCAATGCAAAATCTGTAATGCTAAAAAAACAAGATTGTAGCATTATCTTTAATAAAACCATAGACATTCCGCCAAACAGTTTTAATATAGGGCACATTAAAGTAGACACCCTAAAATCAAAACTAAATTTTGGCACAAATCGAGAAGCGCTTGTTAGGTATTTGTTGCAAACAGCCTAAAAAACAACTATATATCGTCGGTTAGTCCTAAAAGATAGTCTGTGGTCACATCAAAAAAGAGGGCTAGTTTTACAAGAGTTTAAAAATCTGGAATATACCTCATTTTTTTGGACAAATGTTGCGAAACAAGGCATGTTAGTTAATAGATGTTTAGTAGTGTAAACTACTGTTGGGGGCACCTCCAACAGCAGTTTGTTTTTTGGGGTGAGAAACTTTGTTTTCGCTTGAGTTTAGTTTTTGCCATTACGAGCGTGATAAAGTTTTCTTAAAAATTATTTCAAAAAGTGCTTTAATTTACTTGCAATGATATTTTTTATAGTCTATACTTAATATAGTTAGCCATGGCTAACTTATAGGAGGACTGGTTTATGCCAAATTTAGTAACAGTAATTTTAATAGCTTTCATCGCAGGGGCAATAGGTTCGGGAATAGGCGGCGTTTTGGGTGTTATTGTAAAAAAGCCCAAAAAATTTTACATAGCGTGCATGATGGCACTAGCGGCAGGGGCGATGATAGCCGTGTCGTTATTTGAGCTATTGCCTGAGTCATACGAGGATGGGGGACTGCTTGCTACCCTTGTAGGTTTAATTTCGGGTGTGGCTGTTGTTTTCTTGTTTGATATTGTTAAGCATTATGTCAAAAAAAGAAAAAAAGCAAATGCGGCGGCTAGTGAGGGAGCTGCTATTTCGTTGCAGGACGGCAACTCATTACAAGAAAATAGCTTGCAGCAAGAGGATATTACTCTACCGCCAAATAGTCTGTTAAATGAAGAAAAAAAAGAGCCTAAAGAAAAACGGAAATTGTTTAAGGTAGGCATATCAATATTTGTTGCGATGATGCTTCATAGTTTGCCAGAGGGCATTGCTATTGGTGCGGGTTATCATGCAGAGCTTGGGATATTGCTAGGTGTTATAATGCTGCTGCATTATATCCCAGAGGGGCTTGCAATAGCTGTACCGCTAAAGGCAAGTGGCATGAAAAATTGGAAAATAATATTGCTTGCGACAGCCTCAGGATTGCCTGCTTTATTTGGTGCAATTGTGGGGTATTATATTGGCATGAACGAAGTTTTAATTTCATACGCTCTTTCTTTTGCGGCGGGTGTTATGATATTTGTTGCGTTTGCACAGATGTTGCCGCTTGCGTTTAAGTATGCAAAAGAAAGCCAGCAAAAAAGTACAAATGGCCAGAAAGCTGTTTCAAGAAATCATATACTTACGCTACTGGTTGTAGTTGGTGTTGTGATTACTGTTGTGTTTACTTCCGTGTTACATTAGAGGTTACGAAATTTTGGGGGAAAATTTTGAAAAATTTTCCCCCAAAACCCTCTTCAAAACTTTTATGTATTGATTAGTTAATGCTTAGCGTAAAAGATTAAAATTTTTTGAAGGTTTGGAAACTTTTTTGAAAAAAGTTTCCAAGAAAAATAATGCAATAGTTGTGTTGTAATTGAAAACATGCTATACTGTTAGTTATAACAATGTCAAAAAATAAAGACGAAAAAATAATAATAATATCAGGCGGCTCTACAGGTTTAGGTAAAGAAATGGTAACACTTGCCCATAATAACGGCGACACAGTGGTTAACCTTTCTCGTAGCAACCATTCTAATTGCCCGCACCACATTTATTGTGATGTGTCAGATTTAGATAGTATTGATGCGGCGATTGCAAAGATAAATGAGCTATATGGCAAGATTGACATTTTGATAAATAACGCTGGATTAGGTATTAGCGGTGCAACCGAATGTTTGCCAGACGATGAGATTAAAAAAGTAATGGATGTAGACTATCTGGGTGCGTTGCGCCTATCCCGTGCGGTTTTGCCTATCATGCCAAAGAACGGCAAGATTGTAAATATTAGCTCTGCGTGTGCTTTATTTGCATTGCCTTACAGAGGCGTGTATTGCAGTGCAAAAGCTGCAATGAATATGCTAGGATTTTCTATGCGAATGGAACTAGCTAGGTGGGGCGTAAAGGTTGTTACAATTTGCCCCGGCGAAATTAAAACCGAATTTACTAAAAATCGAATTAAGTACAGCGAGACTAACGAAAGATATGGCGACAGTCCAAGACTTAGCGCCGAAAGCATAGATAAAAACGACGACAAAAGAATGAAGGCTGATAAAGCTGCTAAAAAGATTTTTAGAATTGCCCGTCGCAAAAAAGGCACACTATACATAGTAGGTGCAAAATATAAGTTCTTTAACTTTATGCAACGGTTGCTACCTGTCGGAATGTTTAATGGTATTATAAACAAGATTTTTAATAAGACGAAATAGGAGAGAGTAGATTAATGACAGGTATCAAGATATATGACCCGAACATATTACTTATAATTGGAAATGGTTTTGACTTGGCGTGTGGGCTCAAGTCAAGATATATTGATTTTTATAATGCGGAAATAAAAGGCAAATATGATATTGAGAGTTGGGATTCCAAGCCACTAAATTTTTGGCGCTATTTATTATCTATACACGAGAAAGGTGCAGAAGACAATAACTGGCGTGATATAGAAAAAATAATAAAAGAAGTGTTAGAGCAGATTATGAAAGAATCCAACAAAAGATATGTATCAATTAGCAAATCAGCATGGTTGCATTTACATAAGCGTCGACGCTTTACACCTATTTATAAGGCTGGAAAAGGGATTGAAAATCACATGTTTAATTTTTGTGTCTCTTGTCTTTTGGGGCAGGGGGTTGGTCTTTCCAAAAAAGGAAAAATAATTTCTGATAAAAGTTATTTATGTGAGTTTTTATTTTGTGGATTAAATACATTAGAAAGACAATTTTGTGCATATCTTAAAAATCAGGTAACTGTGAGATATATGGAACTTGCGGACATTTTTCTTGCTGAACTGTTTTATAAGGATATTTATAAAGTTAGTCTTGAAAAGCTCAAAACAAATGGTCTTTCAAAAATCCATGATGATTATTTTACATCAAAATCTCAATATGGTGTTATAAGTTTTAATTACACTAATAATCCGTTGCACAGTGCTAAACGCTATAAAAAATACATAAAGTACACTAATGTGCATGGTAGCATGTGCAATAAAGAATGCTCTCATTGCAAAAATTCAAGTGCTATTTTTGGGATAGACGATACTGTGATTGCTAATAACACTACAAGTGACATGCGTATGTTTAGTAAAACTTACAGGACATTGCAACTTGCAAAAGATTATAATTCACAACAAGTTTTGCCAACAAAAGAAAAACTACTTATCATTAGATTTTTTGGTCATTCGCTTAGCGAGGCAGACTACTCATATTTTCAAAGCATCTTTGATCATTATGATATTTACAGTAATACAAATGTCGTTTTAGAATTCCTGTATACTAATTATAAAGACAAAAATAATATATATTGTCATAAAGGCGAATTACATACAGAACACGCAGATGCTGTATATAAACTTATAAATCAATACGGTATATCAATGGCTAGCGACAAAGGTAAAAACCTAATGCACAAACTAATACTAGAAAAAAGAATAAAGGTGTTAGATATTACATAAAACAATTATTTGATAAGAATGATTAAAAATCTATTTACTTGTGGGTGCGGATTTGATAAACTATAAAATATAATACTTTCGCATCGTTCTTTTTCACAAATGTGTTTTGCAAATTCGAGAAGGAGCGTTTGTGTAAACAAAAAAATTCATTTAGGAGAAAAATAATTTATGCGTAGAGGATTTGGAGGCGGTGGCGGCGGTCGTGGTTTTGGCGGCGGCGGTGGCGGTCGAGGATTCGGTGGCGGCGGCGGAAGTCGTGGCGGCGGCATGGGCGGCGGTCGTCCTAGTGGAGGTGGCTTAGGTGGCGGTGGAAATCGCCCGTCAGGTGGTGGCGGAATGGGCGGAGGTCCTAATCGTCCGAATAATAATATGGGCGGTGGCGGTTTTAATAATCGCGGTACAGGTGGCGGTCGTTCACCTCAACCTCCACGAAACAACCGCAACAACCGTAATAACCGTCATATGCGTGGCGGAATGGGTAGGCGTAGCATGGTGGGCATGAGCCCTATGGCTAGACGCAGAATGATGTGGAGGCATCCGCTTCATAGGCGCAGAAGAAGGATAATTTTCTTTGGTGTGCCTGGGTTCAGGCGTAGAAGCGGTGGCTTTGGTGCGGCAATGGGCATGATGATTTTTGGAATCATTTTAGCGCTTATTGGTGCAATTGTGTGGGCGACATCTATGTCAGGCACTGGTGCTAGAACAGCAGGTATAATTATGACGGCAATTGGTGGCGGACTGTTTTTACTGTTTTTGATTATGGTGATAGCACTGTCAAGAAGTTTAGCAAGAATGCGAACGCAGAATAATCATTTGCTAGAACAAGACCCTCAAATTATGCAACTAAATCAACAGTTTAATGAAATTCCAACAGGGCAAGAAAATATGCAAAATTCGTCAATGGGGCAATCCGAGCAGTCATCTGCACCAACTAGCACAAATTGTGTAACTTGTGGTGCGCCAAGTGACGGTAGTGGCTTCTGTGCTTTTTGTGGGACAAGAAGATAGTGTCTAAACAATAAACAAGCAATAAAATGTTGCTTGTTTATTTTATTTGCTATTCTAAAAGTAAATGGAGTTCTGAATTTGTGATTTTTGCAACCCGTCATTGCGAGCGAATGCAAAGCAATCTAGAAGATGAAGATTAGAGTTCGAAATTTTCGAACAAAGAGAACTGTATTTCCCAATAGTTTGGATTGCTTCGCATTCGCTCGCAATGACGGTAGCAAAATGGTTTTCGATATTTTTATTAAGTCCACAAATTTAGCAGCCCTCCCAAAAAACAAATCAAAAAAACTCACACAAAACAGTTGCTAGCAAAAAAACAATATAGTATAATATAGTTATTAAGAATACACTTAAGAGGTTTGAGGCAAGGTTTAGGCTTGCTTCAAATTTTTATGCGTTTTTTAACATCCTTAAAAAATTAAAGAAAACGGATTTAATAACGGAGTAAATAAAAACCGTGTTAGAAACTAAAAAGAGAGCGGGAACTAACAAACTACCCAAACTTACTACCGTCGGACATTAAAAGAAAAGGAAGAAAAGGAAAAAAAGAAATATATGTTTGAACTAAACAACTTTGACTCTATTCAAATAGCGCTAGCGGGCCCAGATAAAATTCGTGAGTGGTCGCACGGCGAGATAACAAAACCAGAAACTATCAACTATCGTACACAAAAGCCCGAAAAAGAGGGGCTGTTTTGCGAAAGAATTTTTGGGCCTAGTAAAGATTGGGAGTGCCATTGTGGCAAATACAAACGCATTAGAAATAAGGGCGTTGTTTGTGATAAGTGTGGCGTAGAGGTTACAAAAGCAAAAGTGCGTAGAGAGAGAATGGGACATGTGGAATTAGCTGCACCTGTTACTCACATTTGGTATTTTAGGGGCGTTCCGTCAAGGATAGGTCTATTACTTGATATGCCTCCAAAAACTTTAGAGCAAGTTGTATATTTTGCAAGCTATATTGTACTTGACCCAGGTGATACGGATTTAGAATATAAACAAATTCTTAAAGACGAAGAATATCAAAAAGCAAGAGAAAAGTTTGGTCCTGATAAATTCAAAGTTGGAATGGGTGCAGAGGCTGTTCAGGAGTTGTTGAGCCATATCAACCTTAAAGACGAATACGCTAGGCTTAGAAAAGAAGTTGATAAATCAACTGGTGCTAAAAAAATTAAATGTGTAAAAAGACTAGAAATAGTAGATGCCTTTATTAAAACAGAGCACAATCCAATTTGGATGGTGCTTAGTGTATTGCCTGTACTTCCACCAGAATTAAGACCTATGGTACAATTAGATGGTGGTAGATTTGCAACAAGCGACCTAAATGATTTATACCGTAGAGTTATAAACCGTAACAACCGCCTAAAAAAATTGATGGATTTGGGTGCGCCTGAAATCATTATTCGTAACGAAAAAAGGATGCTGCAAGAAGCAGTTGACTCTCTTATAGACAACGGGCGTAAAGGTAAACCTGTTACAGGTTCTGGTGGCAGAGAATTAAAAGCACTAAGCGGACTATTAAGAGGTAAGCAAGGTCGTTTTAGGCAAAATCTACTTGGTAAAAGGGTAGACTACTCAGGTCGTTCTGTTATCGTAGTAGGGCCAGAACTTAAGATGTACCAGTGTGGGCTGCCTAAAGAAATGGCACTAGAATTGTTTAAACCGTTTGTTATGCGTGAACTTGTGTCAAGAGGTAAAACTCATAACATTAAAGCTGCTAAAAGAATTGTAGAAAAAGGCGGCACAGAAGTTTGGGGAATTTTAGAAGAAGTTATTAAAGAGCATCCAGTGTTACTTAATCGTGCACCTACTCTTCATAGATTAGGTATTCAAGCGTTTGAACCAGTGCTAGTTGAGGGCAGAGCAATTAAACTCCATCCACTTGCGTGTGGTGCATTTAATGCAGACTTCGACGGCGACCAAATGGCTGTCCATGTTCCTTTATCAGTTGAAGCTCAAACTGAGGCAAGAGTTTTAATGCTTGCGTCTAACAACATCTTAAAATTATCTGACGGTAGACCGGTTTGTAGTCCATCGCAAGACATGGTAATAGGTTGCTATTATCTTACAATGGAAAATCCTAACGGCAAAGGCAAGGGTAAAGTTTTTTGCGATGTTGATGAAGCTAAAATGGCATATTCTAATGGCGATGTAGAATTACAAAGCCCTATTAAAGTTAGAATTCAAAAAGAAATTGATGGCGAAACAAAATCTAAAATGGTATCTACTACTGTAGGAAGAATTATCTTTAACGAAGCTATTCCGCAAGATTTAGGTTTTATCGACCGTACAAACAAAGCTAATGAATTAGAATTTGAAATTGCATTTAAGGTAGACAAATCCCAACTTCAAAAAATTGTTGAGGTAACATTTGCACAAAAAGGTGCCACAGAAACTTGTATTGTGCTAGACAAAATCAAAGCATTAGGCTTTAAGTATTCAACAATTGGTGCTGTTACTACAAGTGTATTTGATATGCATATTCCGCCTGAAAAAGCAAAAATTCTTAAAGATGCCGAAAATAAAGTTGTAGAGTACGAAAACCTTTATCAAGAAGGTCATATGACTCACCGCGAAAAATACCTAAGAGTTGTAGAAGAGTGGTCTAAAGCTAATAACGATGTTACGGCAATTCTAAAAACAAAATTAGGCGAATTTAATCCTATCAATATGATGGCAACATCAGGTGCTAGGGGCAGTATGAAGCAAATTGCGCAGCTTAGCGGTATGCGTGGTCTTATGACCAACCCGCAAGGTGAAACGCTAGAAGTTCCGGTTAAAAGCTCTTTTCGTGAGGGGCTATCGGTTCTAGAGTATTTTATATCATCGCATGGTGGTCGTAAAGGACTAGCGGATACGGCACTTAAAACAGCGGAGTCTGGTTACCTTACGCGCCGTCTTGTTGATGTATCTCAAGATGTTATAGTAAGAGAAGACGACTGTTTTGTTACTTTAGGGCAAGACGCTAGGGGTGTAAAAGTTGTAGCTATCATGGAAGGCGAACAAGTTATTGAAGACTTAAGAGATAGAGTAGTAGGTAGATATACAGTTGAAGCTATTGTCCATCCTAAAACTAAACAAGTCATTGTTGAAGCTGGCGAAATGGTATCTGAAAAACAAGCGGATGCTGTTAAGGCGGCTGGAATTGAGAGTGCTATGATGCGTAGCGTATTAGTGTGCAAAAGCCGTTATGGTGTTTGTGCAACTTGTTATGGTAGAGACATGGCAGGCAGTTCTAAAGTTAAAGTTGGTGAGGCTGTTGGTATTATTGCTGCGCAATCAATCGGCGAGCCTGGTACTCAACTTACGATGCGTACATTCCACACAGGTGGTGTAGCATCAGCAGACGATATTACAAGAGGTCTACCTCGTGTAGAAGACTTATTTGAAGCAAGAAATCCTAAAGGCGCGGCTATAATATCAGAGTACGCAGGTAAAGTGCGTATTGACGAGAAAGCAGACGGCTCTAGATATGTTTATATAAAACAAGAAAACGGAAAAGAAGACAAATACAATATTCCGTTTGGCTCTCACTTAAAAAGATATGTAACAAAAGGTGCTATGGTTTCGGCGGGTGATCCTCTGACCGAAGGCCCAATTTATCCTCAAGATATTTTGCGCACTAAGGGACCTAAGGATGTACAGGAGTATATCTTAAAAGAAGTGCAAGCAGTTTATCGTTCTCAAGGCGTTCTAATCAACGACAAGCATATAGAGGTTGTTGTAAGACAAATGCTTAAAAAAGTTAGAATTGCAGACGGTGGTGATACTTTATTGCTAGCTGGCGAATTGCAGGACAGAACAACTTTTGAAGAGGCAAACAAAGAAGTATTAGCGGATTATAAGCGCCCGGCTAGTGCAAAACATACGCTTTTGGGCATAACAAAAGCATCACTTGCTACAGATAGTTTCTTATCAGCATCAAGTTTCCAAGAAACAGCAAGAGTTCTAACAGAGGCTGCTATTAAAAATAAAGTTGACCCTCTAGTAGGTTTGAAAGAAAATGTTATTATTGGTAAACTTATTCCGGCAGGTACAGGTATGAAACAATATCGTAATTTATATCCAGTAGAAACTTACGAAACAGAAGTTGTAAGAAATACAACCGATATTGCGGCTGAGGACATTGCGGAAATGTCAAGCGAAACAATTGATGCAGTTGATGTAGGTTAAGGTATATATAAACAGCATATAATAAAAAAGTAGTTGCCTTTGTTTTTAAGTAACTACTTTTTTATTGGCAGTAGGCGAATAGAGATGTTAGCTTGTGTAAATTTAATGATTTTCGGGCGATCGAGCTCGCCCGTCACTATGGGCAAATCAAAAACCATAGTAATGTTAAAAAAGAACCGCAAGAGATGCACACCCCCTACGGTTCAAGTTTTGATACTGCAGCTTCTAGTAAAAGAATTATTTGCAGCAACTTTCTTTACCGCCACATAAGCAGCTGATAAGAATAAGTAACATGATAATATCGCAGCAGTCAGTACCGCAACCTTTGCGACTAGTGCCACAGCCACCGCAGCAGCTTAGCAAAATCAATAGCATGCATGGGTCAATACCGCAGCCACCGCCATAGTTGTTAAACATTTTGTTAACCTCCCTTTTGAAGTATTTTTGGATTAGAGTTTAATCCATGTAAAAGAGTGTTTTTGTAGCCTCAATTGCAGGCAGGGAAGCTCAGCCGAGCCGCCCCGACAGCTACAAGATTTTAAGTCTGTAGCTGCGCCCCAATTTCCGCTCGTCTAGCTGTTGCAAGGGCCGTCGCCCTTCTAGCCAAACGCTTATCTTAAGTGCCTCGAAATCTTTAGTTATTTCTCTTAAGAGTAGAAGTTAGATATATATCTACTCCATACTATGTGGTTCTAAAAATTAGGTGCAAGTTTTTTTGGCTTAGAGAAAAACTTTTGAAAAAAAGTTTCCAAGAAAAAATAAAGATTAAAAGATTTGCCTTGTTTTTGACAATATGATATAATTGAAATGAAATGTTATATTTATTGGATAATAAAGAAAATACACCGCAGAGCAGGAAAGAAGCCAAAGAGGCGGCGCTTGCCTTAAATAGAGATATAGAAAATTTGGGGCAGTTATTGCTTGACGCTATAAAAGAAGTTGAAAGTAAAGAAGTTTATGATTTAATTGCCTCACTTAAAATGACTACTCCACAAACGGGGGCAACTAAAAATTCTGCTGCGTTAAAAGATATGTTGCGAGGGCAATCTGACGAGATGATGAATAAGGTTACATCAACGGCAGTGTGTTTTTCTATTCTTGCGAATATTGCAGAAAATCATCATCATATGCGTAGATACAAAGCCAGCCAACTTAAAGGTGCAAGCTCGGCAACGGGTAGTTTAGAGGCGGGTATTAGTTTTAGTAAAGAGAATGGTTTTGACAATAAAAAGCTAAAAGAATTTTTTGATACAAGTTATATAGCACCAGTTTTGACAGCACATCCAACAGAAGTTCAGCGCCGTACTGTTTTGAGCGTTCAGAATATTATTGCAAACTTGTTGTGTCAGCGGGATGCGACTAAAGGCTTAAGGCGAGAATTTGTGGCAGTCGAAAACGACTTAAAATCACAAGTTTTAGTTTTATATAAAACAAGGGTTTTAAGATTGTCTAAGCCTCCTGTTTTAGATGAGGTAGAAAGTCTTTTATATTATTTTGATAAAACATTTTTTACGGCTGTTCCTAATTTGTATGCAGCGGTGGGTGATGAGATTGGTGTAGAGATTGATGAGTTGCCAGTGTTTTTACAAGTGGGCAGTTGGGTAGGGGGCGACAGAGACGGTAACCCATTTGTTAATGGTGCTGTTATGACCGAAACACTGTTGCGGCACGCAGAGAGGGCACTAGCCTTTTACATTGTCGAGACAGGTAAGTTAAGACACGAACTAAGTTTATCAGAGCTTGATTTGGACGGTGGTACAGATAGCCTGCAAAAGCTTGTTGATGTGTCGCCGGATAATTCGACAAGACATTCTGATGAACCTTTTAGATTAGCATTTGCTACTATTCAAGCAAGACTTGTTGCAACCTATAACGAGATGATTGGTAGGCGGCCACTTATTCCTATGGCGCCTTATATAAGAGACAGCAAACTAGCAGGCTATAAAAAACCAGACGCTTTAATTAAAGATTTAGCTATTATAAAAGAAGCATTAAAAAAACAAAACCTTGATTCATTAGCTAAGGGGCGACTTGCTAGAATTATGTGTGCGGTAAAAGTTTTTGGCTTTAGTTTGGCTCCACTTGACATTAGGCAGAATTCTCATGTTCATGAGGCGACAATTGCCGAGCTTTTTAAGGTGGCTAAAGTTTGTAGTAATTACGAAAAGTTGCACGAGAGCGATAGAGTTGCACTACTTACAAAAGAGTTATCTACAACAAAAACACTTGTTGCTAAGGGCGCAAAGTATTCTGAAGTTACTGATAAAGAGTTAGCGATTTTTAAGGCGGCAAAAGATGCCCAAGATAAGTTCGGTGTGGATTGTATTAAAAATTCGATTATTTCTATTACAAATGGGCTAAGTGATATTTTAGAACTTGCGGTATTACTCAAAGAATGTGGTATGCTAAAAGTGGACGAAAAAGATTATAAAAAAAGTGAGATGAGTGTAAATATTATTCCGCTTTTTGAAACTATTGACGACTTAAGAAATAGCACAGATATTATGACTAGTCTTTTTAATATGCCGATTTATCGTGCGTTACTTAAAAAGAGAGGCGATACGCAAGAGGTTATGATTGGTTATTCTGATTCTAATAAAGACGGCGGTTATCTAACTAGCAGGTGGGAGCTTTATCGTGCAGAGGCGGATTTAGTAAAAACTTTTAATCAGTTTAATGTTAAGTTGAGAATTTTTCATGGCAAAGGTGGCAGTGTTGGTAGAGGTGGCGAGCCAAGTTATCAAGCTATTGTTTCGCAGCCAGCAGGTGCGGTTGACGGACAAATTAGAATCACAGAACAAGGTGAAGTTATTGCTGCAAAATATAGCGATGTAGAAAGTGGGCGTAAAAACTTAGAAGTTTTTGTGGCGGCTACACTAGCAGCGTCCGTTGCGCCAGATAAGGCAAAACCTGCGAGCGACGAATATTTAGAGTTTTTTAGTGAATTGTCCGACAATGCTTTTAAGGCGTACAGGGGACTTGTGTACGAAACGGAAGGATTTGAAGAATACTTTTGGCAGTCTACAGTTGTTAGTGAAATTGCATCGCTAAATATTGGCTCAAGACCCGCAACTCGCACTAAAGTTAAAAACATTAGTAGCTTAAGGGCGATACCATGGGTTTTCTCGTGGTCGCAATGTAGGGTAATGTTACCAGGGTGGTTTGGTTTTGGCAGTGCTGTTGAAAAATTTTTAGAGATGCATGGTAAAAAAGAGGGGTTAGTTAACTTACAAAGTATGGCAAAAGATTGGTCGGTTTTCTCGACTTTAATTTCTAACATGGAAATGGTTTTGACTAAAGCGGATATGAGCATTGCAGCACTTTATGCTAACCTTGTCGAAGATGTTGCCTTAAGAGACAAAATCTTTAGTGCAATACAATCCGAGTATGAAAAGACTTGTAGATTTGTATTAGCAATTACCAAACAAAAAGCGTTGCTTGATTCTAATCTTGCTCTCAAACAAGTTGTTTTAAGTAGGCTACCGAGTTTAGAATTACTTAATCTTGTGCAAGTAGAAATGCTTCGCAGGCATAGAGGCAGTTGCGCGGACGATGCTTGCGACAAAATTCAGCGGGCAGTACATACTTCAATAAATGCAGTTGCAAGTGTGCTAAGAAATAGTGGGTAAATTTGTTTTTTTGAAAAATTTTCCCCCGAACCCCCCTTCAAAACTTTTAAGCAATCTTTATTTTGCTTTCAGAATCTAAGTGCTTAATAGTTTTTTGAAAGTTTGAAAACTTTTTTGCAAAAAAGCTTTCAAGATAAATCCCAGTAAAAAATTATATGAGTAACATTAAAAACAACTTAATAGAACCTAAAACTCTGCAAGGGTTTTTAGAGTTAGAGCCAAAGAGACAAATATTATTCAATCGTATAAAATCGGCGATTGAAAATTCTTACATAGAGTTTGGCTTTTTGCCGCTTGATACTCCTATTTTAGAGTACTCTAGTGTGCTTTTTGCTAAAGCGGGCGACGAGACACAAAAACAAATTTATCGTTTTAATAAGGGCGATAATGATTTATCTATGCGATTTGACCTAACTGTGCCACTAGCGAAGTTTGTTGCAAAGAATTATCATAACCTAACATTTCCATTTAGGCGATATCAAATAGGCAAAGTTTATAGGGGTGAGAGGCCACAAAAAGGTAGGTTCAGAGAATTTTACCAGTGCGATATTGATATTGTGGGCGACGAAAAACTTAACATTTTAGCGGACGCAGAAATTCCTGCGGTTATAGCAAAAGTGTTTAATTCTTTAGGATTTACCGATTTTACTATTTTTATATCTAACCGCAAAATTCTGCAAGGCTTTTTACAAGGGTTTAAGCTAGAAGAAAATTACGGCGCAGTTTGTACGGTAATTGATAAGCTTAAAAAAATTGGTGCAGAGAAGGTAAAAGACGAACTTGTCAAATTAGGGCTTAAAAAAAATCAAGCAGACAGTATATTAAAGTTTGTCGAACTAAAAGGTAGCAATAAAGAAAAATTAGTTGTTCTTAAAAAAATTAAAGGTAACGATTTATTTTGTGAAGGGGTAGCGGAATTAGAAAAAGTTATAAACGGCATTTCTAGTTTTGGCGTGCTAGATAAAAACATTTCTATAGATTTGACTATAGTCAGGGGATTAGACTATTATACTGGTACAGTGTTTGAGACATTTATAACAAACCACGAAGATATTGGTAGTGTTTGTAGTGGTGGCAGATACGATAACCTTGCAGGTTTTTACACTACAAAAAAATTACCGGGTGTGGGTATTTCTATTGGTTTAACCAGACTTTTTGATAAACTTGCAGACGAGATAAAACTACCAAAAACGGCATATACCGACTGCTTGGTTGTATCCTTAGACGATAATGCGCTGCCGTGTATTATAAAAGTTACTGCTGAGCTAAAGACAAAAGGTATTAAAGCTATTGCCTATTTAGAGGAAGGCAAGTTAAAAAATAAGTTTAAGTATGCCGAAAAATTAGACATTAATTACATGGTGATTTTAGGTGAATCTGAAATTGCAACAAGTACCGTAACAATAAAAAATTTATTATCAGGTGAGCAACTAGAAAAAGTTAGCGTTGATAGCGCAGCGAAGTTTATAAAGCAATCATTTACTTAAAACCCCCCTATGAAAAACCTCAAGATGCACACTTCAAATAAAGCAGACAACAATGTCGAAAAGATAGCAGCGTTGTTTCCTAATTGCGTTACAGAAAGTATAGACGCAGACGGCAAGCCTATACGGGTTGT
>Ga0123355_10000399_pt1 | contig 56565 bp, 54 predicted proteins | sample TergutEmb28metaG_3_FD_89872 | JGI IMG/M metagenome (GOLD analysis project Ga0123355, IMG submission 89872) | Embiratermes neotenicus P1 segment gut microbial communities from Petit-Saut dam, French Guiana - Emb289 P1 | ecosystem: Host-associated > Arthropoda: Insects > Digestive system > Gut ... | reverse complement strand
TACGGTTACGCTTTTCAAGCGCGAAGGCTTCGGCATAGCGGGCAACAAGTGACATTAGTGCCCATACCCGCGGAGCAAGGGCTGCAAGGTCGGCTTGCATCTTGCCAGGTGGCGCAAAAAATACCCCGGCCATTAAGTCTTTAAACCGGCCTTTGGCCTCTTTGTCGCGGACGCGCTGGGCGCGGTCTTTTAGCGCGGCATTGACCATGTCCTTTTCTCTGATGGCTGGCAGGCGTCCCCAGTCTATTTGTTGGAATGCGTCATACATTTTGGAGAAAGGTTTTGTGGTGGTATCATGCTTAAGGCGGCGAATCATTGCCTCGTTTTCTTCCATTTTGTCTATGTATTTTTCCGGGCCACCGGGTAGATTGCAGATGCCAATGGCAAGGCGAAGGCCTTCGAGAATGCCGTCAAGGCCTGCTTCAAGTTCCTTTTTTGCAAGCTGTGCCCAGGGGGTTGTGTCCAGTGCTACGGTATCTCCCTCGCTTGTCGTAAACCGCCCGGCATACCGCCTAGCCGCATCCAGCGGAAACGGGTCACTTTCCAAAAACGCATAAAGCCTACGCACAAGCCTATCAAGCCCCTCATCCTTAGCCTTGCCGCCATATACATCAACAAGGTCAAGAAACCCGACACGCATTTCGGGATCTTCTAAATTATATGATTCCTCGAAAACAGCGTCCATTACCTGGCTTTTAATAAGCCCAAGCTCGGATTCATCCGCCACCCTAAAGGCCGGGTCGATATCAAGCATCTGAAAATGCTCTTTCACAAGCTTGCGACAGAAGGCATGAATCGTTGAGATATCAGCAGTGGCAAGCAACGCCTCTTGATTAGCCAAATGCAGGCTAGGGGCGTCCTCTTGCAGGGCTTGTATTTTGTCGGTGATTCGTTCTTTCATCTCTGCGGCGGCGGCCTCGGTAAAAGTTACAACCAGCAGTCGATCAATCCCGATATTATTGGAAATATGCCGAAGTATACGCTCTGTAAGCACCGCTGTTTTCCCAGAGCCTGCGGCGGCAGACACCAAAATCTCTGGCGCGTCACATGAGATTGCGGCTTGTTGGGCTGGGGTAAAAGTCATACTTCAATCAACTCCCCCGTATAGTACCTATCTGCTACCGAAAGATTCAACTTTATCTGATATGCGTCAAGAATGCGGCCAACCGCGTCATATGCCAGCATTGGCGTATTGTTTTCCTCGCTAAGATGTCCGAGCACAACATGAGAAAGGCCTTCCCAGGCGATTTCTTTAATTAGTTGCCCACAGGCCACATTGGATAAATGTCCCCTTGGGCTTGCGACGCGCTCTTTTAGTAGTGCGTGATAGCGGCCCTTTTCCAGCATTTCGATGTCGTGGTTGCTTTCAATTAGCAGTGCGTTGCAGTTTTTTAGCGACGCAAGCACCGTATCCGTTGCATAACCAAGGTCTGTTGTAGCAGCAATTTTTTTGCCGCCATGCTCGAAAATATAACCCACAGGCTGGCTTGCGTCATGGGGGACGTCAAAGGCGGTTATCTTTGTTTTGCCAATAACTATCGGCTGGCCGGGGATAATATGCTTTGCTTGGCTTTCATCAAGAGGGCCAAGCCGTTTATGGCGAATAAAATAACGCCACGTTAGAGGCGTGGCGTAAATGGGTATACCAAACCGTCGCGCAATAACCCCGGCACCTGCGATATGGTCGCTATGCTCGTGGGTGATAAAAATTGCCGATGGGTTGGGCAGTTTTAATTGTGAAAGCCCCTCGCGGGCGCGTTTACCGGAAATCCCCGCATCCACAAGAAAATGCTGGTCGCCAGCTCCTACATATGCGCAATTGCCGCTTGAGCCGCTTACAATGGTGCAAAGCCGCATCATTCTTGAATCTCTGCTTCCAGTCCTGCTTCCGATTCTTTTTCAACGCGCTTAATATCCGCGCCAAGTGCGCGGAATTTTTCTTCGAAGCATTCGTAGCCCCGGTCTAGATGATACACATTGCCAATTGTGGTCTCGCCCTTTGCGGCAAGGCCTGCAAGCACAAGTGCCGCGCCGCTTCTAAGGTCTGTTGCGGCAACTTGGGCACCGGTAAACGCGCAATTACCCCTAGTAACGGCAGTGCGCCCGTCCACCTTAAGATTCGCGCCAAGGCGTTTAAGTTCGTTAATATATTGGAAACGATTGTTAAATACAGTCTCGGTAACAACAGATGTCCCGTTTGCCGCGCATAAAAGTGTAGCCATCTGCGGCTGAAGGTCTGTTGGGAAGCCGGGATAATAAGATGTCCTAACATCGCAGGCTTTAAGCTCGCCCTCGCGGGTTACACGCAGGGAGTCTTCACCTTCCACTACATTACAATTCATGTCACGTAACTTTGCGGTTAAAGGGTCCATATGCTTGGGAATAATATTGTTGACGGTAATGTCGCCGTTTGTAAGAGCCGCGGCAATCATGTATGTACCCGTCTCAATTTGGTCTGGGATTATAGTATAACGGCCGCCGCTCAGAGATTTGACACCGTTTATACGGATAACATCGGTGCCTGCGCCGCTAATTTTCGCACCCATAATATTAAGGAAATTGGCCGTATCAACAACATGAGGCTCTCTTGCGGCGTTTTCGATTTGGCTTGTGCCCTCGGCAAACACTGCGGCAAGCATGATATTAATTGTTGCGCCAACACTTGGGCAGTCCAGATAAATATTGGCACCTGTAAGCTTTTTGGCACATATTTTTACCCAGCCATGCTCAAGCACACATTTCGCGCCAAGTGCCTCAAAGCCTTTTAGATGATAATCAATAGGCCTGTACCCAAAATCGCAGCCACCGGGCATTGGCACTTCTGCCTTGCCAAAACGGCCAAGAAGCGCGCCAAGCAAATAATAAGACGCACGCATATTGATAGCAATATCATAGTCAACAACATGGGTTTTGATGCAGCCGGCATCAATTTCCAATGTGTTTTTGTCCAAAAAACGGCACTTTGCGCCCAGCTTTTCGATTGCGGCAGCAAGGTTTGTTACATCTTTAATATTAGGCAAATTGTCAATGATACAAACGCCGCCCGATGCAACAGCGGCAGGCACTATGGCTACTGCAGCATTCTTAGCCCCTCCTATGTGAACGCTGCCACAAAGGGGATTTTGGCCATTAATAACAATGTACTCCATAATGATGCACGTCCTATCAAATATAGTGTGTAAACAATGCATATGTTCTTCGCGTTGCGAAAATATGTCAAAAAGAACAAAAAGCCAGCCGCAAGCCAGCCAAATGCCCGGCAAGTATAACAAACTTTTCTCAAAGAGGGAAGTCTAATATTACATTTATATTACAAGTTTCGAGCAGAAAACACCCAATTGGTAAATTTTGACGAAAAGGCTTCTTTTTCATGTATAGCGGCAATCAATTTCGGCTAGATTAGAAACGAGAAGAAGGAGGTGCAAACATGCGCCAAAAAGGAAATAATTTCGGGACAACAGAAAAAAAAGCAACAGAGTACAAGTCAAAACAAGTTGGAACAAAACTTAGTGTAAAAAGCAAGTTTAAGCTAATAAGTATTCTAATGCTAACGGCAATGATGGGCTGGTTTTCTGGCAACTTTGTAGGATATGTTAGTTTGCATGAAACGGTGACAGTATATAGAAGCGACCACGACGATGTGGCCTTTGGCCTGCCCTTTCGCAGGGCAAAACCTCAAACCAATAATGGAATAACCCCAACGGAGGTTGTACCCCTAGGACATACAATAGGTGTACGCATAAATACCGAAGGTGTGATGGTACTTGGTACCGGCAGTTTTTTAGGGGAGGACGGCCGCGCACATACACCCAGCGACGGCATACTTAGAGGAGGGGATGTAATACTAAGCGCGAACGAAACACCAATACAAAGCAAAGAGTCCTTAAGCCAGTTAATAGCGGACTCCACCTGTGATGTAATATTACTGCTGCGCCGGGACGACACCGAGCTTGAAGTAACACTAACACCAGAAATGGCCGCAACCGACGGGGTGCGCCGCTTAGGCATTTGGGTGCGTGATTCAACCAAGGGTATCGGAACATTAACATACTACATTCCGGTAACGGGTGCCTTTGGTGCCCTTGGCCACGGGATAATGGACGTTGATACAAAAAAACTAATCACCGTAAAAGACGGAGTAATAATGCCCTCAACAGTGACATCCATAGTAAAAGGCCAACGAGGCAAGCCCGGAGAACTTGAAGGCACTGTAGACACCCAAGGCAACTTAGGCAGCGTGCTATTAAACAGCCCAAGCGGCATCTATGGCGTACTAGAGACAAGCTTCATGGAAACCCTGCCAACCCAAGCAATACCCGTAGCCACCCGCGAGCAAATTAGCGAAGGCCCCGCACAGATAATAACAAACGTGGTAAACAACCAACTAGCCCACTTTGATATCAAAATAGAAGGCATAAACCGCAGCACAACAGACGAAACCAAAGGCATGATAATCCGAATAACAGACCCAAACCTACTTGCGGCAACCGGCGGCATAGTGCAAGGGATGAGCGGCAGCCCAATACTACAAGATGGCCGGATAGTTGGCGCGGTAACCCATGTTTTTGTGCAAGACCCGGCAAAGGGATATGGCATTTTCATCGAAACCATGCTACAACAGGAGTTTGAAGCCGCTAATGTAATTGGTGTTTAAGAAGCTATGTTCATAGGATTCAACACCGCCTTTGCACGCCATTTTTACGCCACTTTTCGTTGGTACTTCCTTGCTTGCCTTATGGGCAAGCCGCGTCAGCACCGCCTCAATTGGCGTAAAACTGTCGCGCAAATTCGGTATTGCCTCCTATGAACACAGCTTCTAAACTCAGCACAGATGTACAACTTGATTATCTGTAAACTTGCTTATATACTACCGGATTCATAGGTAAATCCTTTCCCATGAACATCCGATACAGTGTCGGTAATCATAAATGCCGTGGCGTCACGCTCGTTTACTATAGTTAGCAGCCGCTGATAATTGCGAGTATCCATTGTAACCATTAGCATAGGCTTTTGTTTTTGCTCGAAGGCACCCATTGCGGGGATTATTGTCACGCCCCGGCCAATGTCTTTCATGATTGCATTGGCAATATCTTCGTATACATCGGAAATAATATAGACCATTTTCTTTTTATTGGTACCGTTTTCGATATATTTCATTGCCGCCGACGTTATAAAAATGGAAGTAATGGCATAAAAAAACGTGTCAATATCAAAAACCCATAGGCATAAGATTACAACTATGCCATCGGTAAGAAACAAGCCAACAGACGTACTCAAGTTAAAATGTTTCTTAACTATAAGCGGCGGTATTGCGGTACCGCCGCTTGATGCGTTATTGAAATACAAAATTGAGACCGCGATACCAAAGATTGCGCTACCAACTACCATTGACAGCATTCTGTCGCTAATAAGGGTATATTGCGGGATAACTGCAATAACCAGCGGCAGCATAATTGCCCCGATAACTGTGTTAATAAACACCTCTTTGCCCAGGAAGATATATGTCACAACCAAAAGCGCAAGATTACCGATAAGTATTACCATAGACCTGCTAAGTCCAAGCCATTCTTCCAATATAATAGCAAGCCCCGTAAGCCCCCCCGCGGCAATATTGTGCGGCCCAAGGAACATGTTTACACACACCGCCAAAATCACGATGGATAGAGTTATATATGCTAGTTTTTTTGCCCAGGTTTTTATCATTATTTCGCCTCTATTTTGTGGGTTTCGAATTTTCCAATCCCATGTTAACCAAAAACTACATTGGTTTATATTAGTTTGGCAAGGTATATGAAATTTATGCGCACTGCAAAAATATGCCTTTTGGGTATAGCGCACTGGCAATTTCGCGCGCCGTATAGGAAGTTGCGGCGCATTAATTGGAAAGTGCCCCTCTGTGCTGTAATCCCTAGAGGAAACCTTTCCCCAAAATGGAAAAACCCCATTTTTTGCGGCCTGGAAAGCTTTGTGCATTTGAAGAAAAACCGAGAAGTAACATTTGCACCGTATTGGGGCATCATACATAAAATGAAACAACCTTGATTGTCTATCGATTGTACCAAAAAAGGTTAAGCGATGGCATGTACACCTATTTAGGTTAATTGCTTGTCATTTAACCTAAATAGGTATATATTGTGAAAGGCGGCAACCCAATTGCGGAAATCAGCCACCAGAAGGAATAATGCTATGTACTGTGTTGTCATGGGCGATATTATCAACTCCCGTGAGTTAAGCGATGAAATAAGGCAAAACGTTAAGCGTGCGGCTCAGGCTGCTTTTGATAGTATTAATACAAAGTATATGGGTTCCTTGATGGCGGACTTTGGTATGGTACGGGGCGATGCTTTCGAAGGGGTTATTCTTACGCAGTCCTATGCGCCCCAAATTGTGCAAGACATTATTAAAGCATTCTACTCAGTGGAAAAAACCACCGTACGCATCAGTGTTGTTTTAGGGGAATTATCGGTGACCGATGGCGACCGCAACAAAACGGACGGCCCTGCATTCTATCGTGCACTGGAAAGATTAGCGGAGATAAAAAAAAGGAATAGTTCCCATTGGCTACAAGTACATTTCGATATCGGCAACCTAGCACAAGGGCTTGTGGACGGGCACATTGCGTTACTGGCCGCCCTAACCGAAGGCTGGACAGACAAGCAGCGGGCAATTGTATGGGCAATGGAAGACCATAACAATTACCAAAAAGCCGTTGCCCGCAAACTGAAAACCACAGCACCGGTTGTGAATAAGCAGCTTAAAGCGGCAAGCTACGAAGCCTACCGCATTGCATGGGACGGATTGGCTGAATACCTTGCTAAAATGGATGAATATGCGGTGGGAAACAAGCCCCCCATTGACAAAAGCTATGTGCCATTTTTCAATGTAGCACTGCGCAAACATAAACAGCTTGATTTTGCTGGAGCGTTGAAACCTGCAAAAAAAGCACTTGACATAGCAAAACAAAATCTGGGAGCAGATGATGCTCAATATATCTCGATATATAACTTGCTTGCGGGGATATATACTGGGGCTAAGCAATATAACAATGCGAAGGAAAGTATAGTAAAAGCACTGCGCATCCAAGAGTCTATGCCCAAGGCTAGACTTGAATATTCCAAAACATTGAGAGAGAACGCAAGTCTTTGTTGGTTAATGGGCAACATAGAGGATGCGATAAAATATTTGCAGGATGCTTTAAATATAGCGCGTAGCGTCGTGGATGGCACTCACCCTTACATTGCGGATCTTCATAATGACCTTGCAGTATTGCACCATGATCTAAAAGAATATGAATACGCAATGGAGCTATACGATAAATCTCTTATTGCCGTAGATGAAGATAAAGACCCTATTGGTTATGCTATTACATTATCAAATATCGCTGACTGTTATTATGCTGTGGAGGACTTTTCAAATGCACTTGCACACAAAAAGAAAGCACTTCATTTATTTGAAGAAAATTTACCCCCAAACCACGAGTACACTGCATTAGTACAAGCTGTATTGTCGGACATGATATCACATAAGGAGGCAACAACATGACATTCCAGCCATTGCTTTTTTTGCTTATATTAGGACATGTTATAGGCGACTTTTACGCCCAAACAGATAAAATGTCAGAGGCTAAATGTTCCGATAATAAAAAAACACGCAGAAAAGGCCTCGTGGTTCACGGCTTGTGCTACTCACTGGCAATGGCAGTGGTGTTGTTTCCCGTGGTGCAATTTTCGTTAAGGTTAGTATGTATCTTCCTAGCCGTTAGCATATCGCACTTTGCACTAGATGGCATTAAGCGATTCAATAAATGGAAGCCTTTCATTGTTGACCAGATTTTACATATTACAACGATTTTTTTTGTAGGGCTCATATTTAGTGATGGCATCACAATATGGCCGTATGTGGCGGAACTAAATAGCAATGTTTTTCATCGAATGTCGTTACTATCCAAAAACCCGTACTGGACGCTTTTGGGTGTATTAGTCATCCTTCGCCCTGTAGGACATTTGATAAAAAGCAACGAAATTTGGGATTTCGGGAGTATCGTTGAGGCAAGCCAAGGCGACCTAGACCCCAATAAAATAAGCCCAAATGCCGGCAGAATGATTGGATACCTAGAGCGGTTGATAGTCTTTTTCCTGTTATTAAGCAATGCAGTTGGAACAATCGGCTTTGTAATTACAGCAAAAGCAGCCATCCGCTTCCCCGAAATAATCAACGAGCCAGACAAAACCCAAAAGCGCAACCACGTAGAATATTTCTTAATTGGAACATTACTAAGCATGGTTTGCGCGTTTATAGTTTACCTGTTGTTAGGCATAACATATAATCAATGACCGAGGGCGTGTTAATACCTGTAGATATATATCTTGATGTTGCCTCAAATAATGCAAATGCTAGAAGTGTGAAAATACATACAATACAACAGACATAAAGTCCAAAGACAAAGCCCAAAGGCCAGCGAATAAAGTCCACAGCCGCACCTTACATGGCCACGTGCTTGGCTGGAAGCAGAATGCCCCACAAGGTATTATTTTTTCGATGCCAGTGGGGCATTCTGCATTCCCTACAAGTGCTACCCACCGCAAAGCTTAACAATACAACGCACTGTATAAAGGCATTGCCGCAATAAATAGGGAAAGTGACCCACTGTGCAGTGATTATTTTTTCGATCACAGCACAGTGGGTCACTTTCCAATTGATGCGCCACATCCCCGATACAGCGCGCAATATTGCAAAGCTAACAGGCACTAAGAGACACAACCTTCCAATATGCGTCAATTAAATGTAGAATATTCATGAAGTGAGAAACATTAACCGCGAATCTTTCTGCAAAAAGGAGCCATCATGTCAAGACGACTACCGCTATTTTACGCTGTAACAGCGATTTTCTGGTTTGCGATATACGCCTATGTGCCGTTCGTATCGCCATACTCCGAATATCTAGGCGCAAACTTACGCCTTATAGGCCTAATTGTTGGCGCATATGGTTTTACACAAATGGCCATTCGCTTTCCCCTAGGGATATTGTCCGACAGGCTAGGGCGGCGCAAGATTTTTATCCTTGGAGGACTGTTTTTTACAGCGGCAAGCGGCCTAGTTGTATTTCTATTTCCCCATCCGTATACGATGCTGCTTTCCAGAAGCCTTGCGGGGGTTGCCGCGGCGTCTTGGGTTACCTTTGCCATTCTTCACGCAAGCTACTACCCGCCGGAGGCTGCTACAAAATCTGTTGGCTTTTTAAACTCGGCCAATGCAATGGGGCTGATACTTGCGTTTCTTTTTGGCAGCGCCCTTGCCCAGTGGCGGGGGGTTAATTATGCCTTTTTGCTTGGCGGGCTTGCGGGTCTTATTGGGCTTGTTGTTGGCTTTGCCATAATCGAAAAAAGACCGGATGTTAAGGCAAAGCCGCCAGGGCTTAAGGACTTACTTGGTGTTGTGGGTAACAGGCAACTGCTTGCGGCGTCCTTTTTGGCTATTTTGTCCCAGTATATTACCTTTGCAACAGCCTTTGGGTTTACGCCGCTTCTTGCCGATGGGGTGGGGGCAAGCCAGCTTCAGCTTGGGATGCTTGGGCTTGCTGTGGCATTGCCGCGGCTTATTGTCGCGCCTTTTGCCGGTACGCTGGTGCCGCAAAAAATCGGGACAAGGAATACCATTGCCCTTGGGTTTTTGCTTATGGTTTTGGCCTGTGTATTGTTTGTTTTTGTTACGGAAATGTGGCAGCTTTATGTGGTGCAGGCGTTGGTAGGCACTGGCACTACCCTTGCGTATACCTTGCTTATGGGGCTTAGTATTAGGGATGTATCCGGGGAAAAACGCGCCACTGCAATGGGGTTTTTCCAGGCGGTTTATGGGCTTGGGATGTTTATCGGGCCCTTTGTCACTGGATGGGTGGCTTTTGGGTTTGGGCTTCGGGTGGCGTTTTTGTTTACAGGGGTAGTGGCACTTTGCGGGGTGGTTGCCGCGCGGTGGTTTGCGCGGGTGGATTAGGGCGGCTGTCACCAAATCATCCACTGTGGGAACACGCCCTAGATTTGGATACAATATACACCCTGTATGTTGCAAATATGATGTATTTGTGGTGAAAACAAAGTGAATCATTGAAGAAAATTGGAGGAATGAATATGAGCAGCAAGCAAGCGTACCAAGATTATCTGACACGCACCAAGAAAACCGAGGCGTTGATTAACAAAAAAATGGACTGTTATAACGCATTCCAGGCCACGGTTAAGGATGTGGCAACAATCACTCAAGAGGACATTTATCATTTTATTCGGCCGGATGAGGCCAATTGCCGGGCGGGACAGATTAAAAACGCAAACGAATTTTTCGTCCATTTTGCAACGTTTATCGAAAAGGAATATCCCCTCCTTGCAGATACTGCCGCCGTAATTAGGTGCTATTTCCACTCAAGATTTGAAAGCATGGCAAAAAAACACGTGGCCAATCTCAGGGGGACGATATTGCCCATGCCAAACAATGTAAAAATAGATCCTCGGCATTTGACAGAGATGTCCAACGATGATTTTTTAAAAGCCTTTGCACAGTGGAGGCAAATTGTGGTGAGCTGTTACGATAAAATCGAAGCGGCTCCTTTTTTATGGGGATACCCGGATTATGTGACAACGGATGGCGCATATAGTCGCTTGATGGATATATTATTTGCTGTTGTTTTTTGTGGCAAGTATCACCAAGGGGTGATTACTGTGGATACAAAAAAAATTTTCGATTCCCAATTAGTTAAGTGTCACAGGAAGCCGGATCGCATGATTGCTGGTTTAACAGAGGTGGGCTTTGTTTTTGAAAATTATAGTAAAAAATCAGACTCCTTTGATGTATCATTCCCTGCTAATCCCTATGTTATCGCCGTGATGTATGCCTACATTAGCCAAATCACCCCAAACAAGCAAAGCTGGCAATACGCTATGACACTTAAAAGTCTATCTTACCGCTTTGTGGAAGACCCTAACCTACAAGCATACGAAGCAGTATTTTTGGCAGAATTGGACTACGATACCGAAGAACTACAGGAAATGAAACGCTGGTTATACGGTGAAGCGGCTAAGTATGATTTTTGTGTAGACATGCAATCATGGGAAAAAGGAGGCGTTGTACATTTAACGAAGGGTTCGAAAAAATTCCTAACCCTAAAACAGGGGCATCGTGAAGCTGGTACTAATCATTTCGAATCCCATAAAACGAAAATTGGGACAAAGGTTTCCTTCATTCATACTTTTGAAAAAGAACCAGAAAAAATGCGTAGGTTGTGCAATCGTTTCCCCCATGTTTTTCGCTTAGAAGACTCAGGAACATGTTGCAATGACCGCAATCCAGAAAAAACCCCACACCAGTTTGCCGATAAGTCGGAAAAGAGCGGAAAACGTTGCGCTTTTGTGATGAAATTTACCTTTAGTGGGGTAGCCTACAAGCGATGCGGGCTTGCAAACTTTTTCTTTGAAGACATTACCCTTGATGATGCCAAAATGATTTTGGAAATGTTTTTGGTTGAGAATAAGATCAAGTAATTTAGTAATAAACAGGTCTTTTAGGCGTATGTAAAAAAACTGCGACCTACAGCGAATCAAATGAGAATTAACCCATCGCAGTTTTTCTGGTTCTTTGACTATATAAACAATCCTTGCGAAATGCCTACAGCAAGCCGGGTTTAGAGGGTATCGGCCTATAGCCGCATACCTCCATTGACACTTAAATTATGCCCGGTTACATAGGAAGACTCGTCGCTTGCCAGAAACAGCGCGGCGTTTGCAATCTCATCCGGCTGACCTAGACGCCCTAGCATTGTATGTGACGCGAATTTATCCAGTAAGTCTTGTGGTACGGTTTTTAGGATATCGGTCATGATATAGCCGGGTGCGATTGCGTTTACCCTTACGCCTGCGCCTTTCATTGCAAACTCTTTTGCCCAGGTTTTTGTTAGGCCAAAGAGGGCTGACTTGGTTGCGGCGTAGTTGGCCTGGCCTATGTTGCCGTATTCGCCTACTACTGAGGAGATATTTATTATTGACCCGCCGCCAGTTGCTTGCATTGATGGGCCTATGTGGCGAGTTAGATAGAATACCGCGTTAAGGTTTACGTTTATTACTTGCAACCACTCGTGGTCAGTCATTTTGCGGGTTAGTGCGTCCCGGGTTATACCGGCATTGTTTACCAGTATGTCTATTTTTGGGTGCTTGTTTGTTACATATTCGAAGAAGGTATTGCATTCTTCTGGGTTTGATACGTCTAAGTTGTAGAACTCTACATTTGGGTCTGTGTAGGTTAGCTCTGTCATGTCGCAGGCTATGACTTTCGCGCCTTCGGCTGAAAAACGCTGGGCGATGCATTGGCCTATGCCTTTTGCGCCGCCGGTTACTATTGCGGTTTTATTTTGTAGTCGCATTGATTAACTCCTTTGAACATGCTTAACATTTTTTAATGATAATTGCCGTGCCCATACCGCCGCCTGCGCATAGGGATGCTAGGCCGTAGGTTTTGCCGGTTCGGATTAGGTTGTGTACTAGGGTGACCAGTATCCTGTTGCCGCTTGCGCCTATTGGATGGCCTAGGGCTATTGCGCCGCCGGTTATATTGGTTTTTGCCACGATTTCTTCGATTTCTTCCTGAGATAAGCCGTGCTCGTCGGCAAGGCCGCGTACTACACCTAGTGCCTGGGCTGCGAAGGCCTCGTTAAGTTCTAGTAGGTCTATATCCCTTAGCCTTAGGCCTGCGCTGGTGAGGGCTTTACTTACGGCACCAACAGGGCCTAATCCCATTATTGCCGGGTCTAGGCCTACTTGCCCTACTGAGATAATCTCGGCTATGGGTGCTAGGTTATGGCGTTTTAGTGCGTCTTCGCTGGCAATTAAAGTCATGCTTGCGCCGTCGTTTATGCCGGAAGCATTGCCTGCCGTTACTGTCCCGTCTTTTTTAAAGGCCGGGCGTAGGCTTGCCAGTTTTTCTGGGCTTGTGGTGCGGTTGGGGTATTCGTCTGTATCGAAGGTTATTTCATTACGGCCTTGCTTTACTGTCAGTGGTACGATTTCGTTTTTAAAATGGCCTGCGTCTACAGCGGCTATTGCACGCTGCTGAGACTCGTAAGCATAGGCGTCTTGGGCTTCACGGGTTATTGTGTATTTTTCGGCTATATTTTCGGCGGTTATGCCCATGTGATAGCCCTCGAAGGCATCTGTTAGGGAATCATGTAAGATATGGTCGTGCGCCATAATGTCGCCGAGTTTATTGCCGCTGCGCATTTTGCCTGGCATTATAAATGGTGCCTGGCTCATGGATTCTACGCCGCCTGCAATTATTAGGTCTTTTTGGCCTGCTATGATTTCGCTTGCGGCAATCATTGCGGATTTCATTCCGCTACAGCACATGTGGTTTACCGCATATGCAGGCACATCGTGGGAAATACCCCCGTTTACCGATATTTGCCGGCCTATGCCTTGCCCTAGGCCTGCGGAGAGGATATTGCCTACTATTACTTCGTCTACAGCGTCGGTGGCTAGGCCGGTTTCTTCCATTATGGCCTTTACTACCTGTGCGCCTAGCTGGGATGCGTGTACGTCTTTTAGGCTGCCTAAGAAGCTGCCTATTGCTGTGCGTTTCGCGCTTACTATATATGCTTTTTTCATATTACCAGCCCTTCTAGTTTTGCGTTGGCAAAGCCAAGTATTAGGCTTATAAACAGCGCAGGTCGCTCGTACATTGTGGCGTGACCTGCACCTGGTAGTAGTACAAGTTCCGAGTCTTTTATGCCGCCCTGTAGGTTATATTGCTGGCTTGGTGGGGTTATTGGGTCGGTTTCGCTGGCTACTAGTAATGTCTTTGCTGTGATTTTATCCAGTTGGCCGCTGATATCGTAGTCGTCGGCACTTCTTGTTAGCCTTACTAGGCTGTCCATGAAGTCTTTATTGGTGAAGACTTGGCCGGTTAGGAAATCACGGCGGACCTTTACCCAGTCCGGCCTTGAGTTGTAAAACTCTTGGGAGTAGATTATCGGGATAGTTGTGTAGTAGAACTGCGCCGGGTCACTTGCGGCCATTGTCCAGCTTTGGCCAAGTTCCCGTAACCATTCACCGGTTTTTGCTGCTGCGTTAAAGACCAGCAAGCGGTGGACATAGCTTGGGTGGGTTAATGCAAATTTTAGTGCAACATTTCCTCCGTAGGAAATACCTGCGATTGCGGCTTTTTCTATGCCTAGGTGGTCTAGTAGGCCTTTTACAACCGCGACTTGAATATCAAGGTTATAGGGCTCTGGATGTTTGTCCGACTGGCCTTGGTCTAAAAAGTCTACTAGGATTAGCTGGTTGTTTGCCGAAAGGGGTTGGATAAACTGATACCAGCTTAGGGTGGACATCATAATGCCGTTTAATAGCACGATTGGTGTGCCTTCGCCGTGGGTTTCGTAGTGGATTTTCTTGCCGTTGTAATCGAAGTTTGCCATAAAAACCTCCGTTGTGTTTTTCCAATAATGCCCTAATACATAAGCTCCTTTGCGCTCGCAGCAAGCTCTTCCCGGTAGTCTGGGTGTGCGATTGCAATAAGCCTTTCCACGCGTTCCCGCACGGTGGTGCCGCGCAGTGCCGCAACGCCGTACTCTGTCACAACAAAGTCAACATCGTTGCGTGACAGTGACACAATTGCACCGGGCTTAAGTGTTGGTACGATTTTAGAAAGCCGCACCCTTTCGCCATCATCGCCTTTGATATTGGCAGTGGAATACAGCGCAATAAACGACCTGCCGTTTTTCGCCCTTTGGGCACCGATTGCCGTATCTGCTTGGCCGCCGGTTCCGCTAAACTGGCGGTGTCCAATAGATTCGCTGCAACACTGGCCGGTTAGGTCAATCTCCAGGGTTGTATTTATCGAGACTTGGTTATCGTTTTTGCCGATTGTAGCCGGGTCGTTTACATAGTTGCCGTCCAGCACCAATACAGAGGGGTTATCATGGGCAAACTCGTAAAGTTCCTTGGTGCCAAGGATAAAGGTTGCAACTATTTTGCCCCGGTGTTTGTTTTTTCTTTCACCGGTGACTACACCCTGTTTGGCCAGCTTCATTATGCCGGAGGTTAGCATTTCTGTGTGTACGCCAAGGTCTTTTTTGCCTGCAAGTGCCTCGGCCACGGCATTGGGTATCCCGCCTATGCCAAGCTGTATGCAGTCCCCGTCTTGGATATACTCGGCAATATAACTGCCGATTGCCTGGTCGCGGTCAGAAACCGGTACATCCGGCAGTACCGGCACCTGGTGGTCGGTTTCTATTATATAGTCCACCTTGGAGATATGAAGCTCAACATCCCCGAAGGTACGAGGATAGTTTGGGTTTATTTCAAGAATGACAATGTCAGCGGCATCAATCATGCGCCGCTCGTAGGTATTGCTTACGGAAAGGCTTACAAAGCCGTGGGCATCTGGCGGAGTAGAGGTACCGATATATATTGAGGGAGTGGAGTGGGCGAGACGTTTAACCCCGGCAAGATGCAGGTGATTTGGGATAAAAGACACATTTCCATTGGGATGTGCGGCACGTAGCGGCGGGCAGTAAAACCAGCCGTTTATTGTAAAGGAATCCGCATAGGCCTTGTCCATAAACGCGCCGCCCGAAATAGGCAGGCAGTTAGTGACGCTTACGCCCTTGACTCTATCAGCAATGGTGTGGAGTTGCCCCATAAAGGCCTGGGCCTCGGAAGCACCGAGGCCCGTCACTATATTGCAGGACGTTTTCACCAAATCAAGGGCTTGATTTAAAGTGATATATTTCGCGCTCATTACTATTGTATTCTCCGTTCAATGCTTTCAAGTGTTTCTATGGGGCGCTCTGTCACCCAAAGGCCGGTTTCCATATCCGCGCGTACAAGTGCCATTGCACCGGTGCCGGTACGCATACCGTTTGCAAAATCCAGTGTACCGCCCATTGGCAGGTTAACTGTTATACGTTCCATTGCTTCGATATAGGCATCCCAGGTGATATAGTCCCCTTGAATGGCTTGCAAACCTTGCACAAATAAGCTGCCCGCAATCCAGCCTGCCATTGCAAACGCGTTATCAACAAGACCCGGCTCGCCAAATTCTGTAACACCGGCGGCGAAATCATAGAAATCCGGAACAAAACCGCCATCCGCTGTGAAAATATCAAGCCACGCAGTCGCATAAATTGGGAAAGTTGCACCTGCGCCACTATAGTCCGCTGCAAAACCGGCAAGAGTTGTAGCGTCCGCGCTTACATAAGAAGTAATAACAGGCACATCAAGGCCTTGCGCAATAATGCTATTAACAACGATTGGTAGTGTACCTTGAATTGTAGCGATAATAACAGCGTCAACATCTTCTGCAATCATGCGCAGTACAGCAGAAGAAACGTCTGCCTGCAAAGGCGCGATTTGCTCGGAATAAATAGTCACGCCTTGCAAGCGCGCGGCTTGGCTGGTGATACCATCAAGCATGTCAAAACCGGCCTCGTCACTGCTAAAGATTACGCCAATGCGGCGTGCGTCATATTCTTCCACAAGGCGTGCAACAAGTACGCGGCCTTCCATTGTAAAAATCGGCTGCACCGGGAAAAGCCCTTGGCCTTCGGCTGTTGTATGGGCACTTTCGCTATAAAGCGCGCCAATACCGGATGCAAAATACACCGCAGGAATGCCAACGTCTTTTATCATGTCAAGTGTCGCGCCAACGGTACCCGTGCCAAAATGGCCGACGATTGCAAACACTTCGTCGTCGTGGATAAGTGCCTCTGTAAATGCAAGGCCTGTTGCCGCGTCAAAACCATCGTCATGATGTACAAATTCGATTCTGCGGCCATGTACGCCACCGGCATTATTGACCCTGTAGAAATAGGCAAGAATACCGTCATTAAAAGGCTGGCCAACACCGGCAAAAATACCGGATACCGCGGCTGTGTTGCCAACATAGACCGCACTGTCAGTAACGCCCTGGGAATGGGGGCTTTCGTCGTCACCAGAGCAGGCAACAAGGCCTGCAAGCATTGCCATAATGGCGATTAGTAATACTACTTTCAAGATTTTTTTCATTTCATTTCCTCCTAGATATATTTGTACAAAATCCAAGTCTCATATCATTTCATAATGTATTCGACGTAGGACTTGTATTATTTATGGCCAAGATAGGCCTCAATTAGTGCCGGGTCTTTAATTAACTTGCTTGCGGGGCCTTCCATATTAATCTGCCCTACTTCCAATACATATGCATAGTCTGCAATTTTTAACGCACCAAGGGCGTTTTGCTCTACCAATAACACAGTGGTGCCGTCGTCACGGATGCTTTGGATTATTTCAAAAAGCTCCTTAACAATCAGTGGCGCAAGGCCGAGGGATGGCTCATCCAAAAGAAGTATCTTTGGGCTACCCATCAGTGCCCGGCCAATTGCAAGCATCTGCTGCTCGCCACCGGAAAGGGTTTGCGCAATCTGGTTTTTCCGCTCTTGAAGCACGGGAAAGTACCTGTACACTCTTTTAAAATTTGCATCCTTTTGGGCATTGGTTACGGTAAATGCACCTGTGCGCAGGTTTTCTTCAACAGTTAGGTCTCTAAAAACATGCCGCCCTTCCGGGACAACCATCATGCCCAGTTTTGCAATTTTATTGACTGCCATCTTTGAGATGTTCTGCCCAAAGAGGAAGATATCGCCTGTAGAGTCTTTTACCCCCGACAGTGCCCGTATTGTTGAAGTCTTGCCTGCGCCATTGCTGCCAAGCAAAGTGATTATCTTGCCTTCATCAACGGTTAGGTTTATGCCCTTTACTGCCTTGATAAAGCCGTAACTTACCTCAAGATTGCGGATTTCAAGTGCCTTGCCTATGGTATGCGGGTTTGTGCTCGCCATTATTCGTCACACATCCCTTCATGTTCGTTTGCTGTGTTATCTGTGTTGATGTTTATATTGTTGCTGTTTACGTTACTGTCAGTGTCAGTGTCGCCGGTGCTGCCGCTTTCTTCCTTGCCAAGATAGGCCTCCTGTACCACAGGGTTTGCCTTAATCTCGTCGGTTGTGCCAATTGCAAGCCGCTTGCCAAAAGAAATGGCACAAATACGCTGGCATACGCCGGATACAAAGTTCATATCATGCTCAATTAGCAAAATGCCGCAATTATACTTTTCTGCGATATCTTTAACAGTTTGAACAAGGTTATGGGTCTCGGTATCGTTAAGGCCGGCCGCAGGTTCGTCCAGTATTATTAGCTTTGGCTCAAGCATTAGGGTGCGGCCAAGTTCTATGCGTTTTTGAATGCCATATGGCTGCATAATTGCCGGGAAATTTGCAAGATGCAAAAGCCCAAGGCTTTCCAATACCTGCTCGGCTCTTAGGCGTAGTGCCTTCTCTTCTCGTCTGGCCTTGGGCAAGCGCAAAATCTGGGATGCCATGCCGGTTTTAAAGGCCGTGTGCGCGCCTACTAGCAGGTTTTCAATAACGGTAAGGCTGCTGATTAACTCTACATTTTGAAAAGTTCTAACCAGCCCAAGTCGAATAATGTCATGTGGCTTTTTGCCAACAAGATTAACCATTTTGCCGTCTTTTGCGTTAAATAAAACCTTGCCATTATCGGGCTTGTAGAACTGGGTAATACAGTTAAAGGCCGTGGTCTTTCCGGCACCGTTTGGGCCGATAATGCCATAGATTTCGCCCTCATTCATTTCAAAAGAAAGGTCGTCAACGGCCTTAAGCCCGCCAAATGCTATCGAAAGGCCTTCGACTTTCAAAAGCGTATTAGTTGACCCGAGTCTATTTTCGGCACTCATGCATTCAGCCCCCGTCCTTTACTTTGATTTTGATCCTGATTTTGGTCCTGATTCCGATCCTGATTTTGGTCTTTGCTTCGTTCTCGTCTTTTGCGAACAAATTTCTTTATATCTTGCCAGACATACACCAGCCCCGCCGGATAATATAAAACTACAACAATAATCATAACACCGGTAAACACAAAGGGCATCCCGTTAATATCCCCGATAACAGGCAGGTTGGCCAAAATCAAATCCGGCGCGCCAAACACAACAAACGCCCCGACAATCGTCCCCGCAACAGACCGCGCACCGCCAATAACAACGGCGGCAACAAACATAAGCGAGAGTGTAAACATCCATGTATTAGGGAAGGTAAACCGGATAAAGTGCATATAAAGCGCGCCCCCAAGCCCGGCAAACCCGGTGGAAACGGCAAATGCGATAAGCTTATACTTAAAAATATTTATCCCCATAGCCGACGCGGCAGGCTCTGACCCGCTGACGGTAGACATCGCCGAAAGCGCGCGCCCTGTGGCACTTGTGGCAAGGCTTCGCGTGATAAACATAGCCAACACAAGAAATACCACAAGCAAAATAAAGGTCTGGTCACGATCAAGGGTAAAGCCCAAAATAGTAGGAAACCCCGCACGCCTGCCAACAAAGCTGCCGGTAAAGCTTCTAAATTCGATAAACACCGTCCGCAGTATCTCCGCAATGGCCAAGGTGGCCATCGCAAGAAAGAACCCCTGTACACGAAGGGAGACCAGCCCAACGATTATGCCCATAAGGCTTGTGACAATAACCGTAAGCACTACCGACGGCAAAAACCCCATTCCAATATCCTGGGTAAAAAACGCGGTCATATACGCGCCAACCCCCATAAAGCCCGCCGTCCCAAGGGATACAAGCCCCGAGTAACCCATCAAAAGGTTAAGCCCAAGGGTTACAATGGAGTAAATAATCACCATCCCGATAATCGTAAGATACGCAAATGGCAAAACCCCAATAGATACCAGCAGCGGTGCCAAAGCCAGTATCAAGCCAAATACAATATAGTCAGAATACGGCCTGGCGTTTTTATACAAATTGACAAAGCGCATAGTAGCCTCCAATACTCCGTACCGCAGTTAGATGTTGTTGTCTTGCCGAAAATATGCAACGCTTCAAGCATTTTTCGGCAAGGCTTACAACATCTTGCGAGGAACGGTAGTAAACTTACACCTTCCGAAGCATCTTCTTACCAAAAATCCCATTAGGCGCAAGCATCAAAACACCTAAAATCAGCACATAAACAATGGCATCCGCCCATGTAGACGAAATATAAAACGCAATAAAGTTACGGCTAAGCGCAATAAGATAAGCCGCAAAAACCGGCCCAAAAAACGTGCCAAGCCCACCAAGCACACAGGCTAATAGTGCCGTAATCTGAATAGAATCCATCATCCCAAACTGTACCTGCAAATCTGGCGCAACCATCATTGCCGAAAGGCTGCCAAGTGCCGCGGCAACCGCCCACGCACCCATGGTAACAATGGTAGTTGGTATGCCCATCATCCGGGCAACCGTATCATTTGACGCAGTTGCGCGTACTCCAAGCCCCCACTTTGTCTTCTGGATAATAAAAAACAGCAACAGCATAACCGACAGGCCAATAGAGATATTAACAATTGCGCCATTAGTAAGGGTAGCATTAAAAATACTATGGGACCCCTGGGCAAAGCGAGGATACGCCAAGGGCAAATTGCCGAAAATCATAGGCGCAAGCCCAAGAAACACCATTACAAGCCCAAGTGTAATAATCTGCTTAGAAACCGAATGCAGCTTAACAGTCCGCTTAATCACGACCCTGTCAACAAGGATACCAATACCAACCGCGCCAAGCACCCCAACAATAGAAGAGACAAACACATTCATGCCAGTAGTCTGCAAAAAATACGCGGCAATAAACGCACAAAACATAGAAATCGAGCCCTGGGCAAAGTTAAATGCACTGGATGTCCTAAAAATTAGAATGATACCCATAGTGGCAAGTGCAAGCCTGCCGCCGGTGTCCAAGCTGTTAAATAAAATTTGTAGAGGAATATTCATGGTCTAATTTATGCCTCCTTGTTGGCGTTTCAATCGAAATCCCTTTGGGGCTGTCGGATGCGCGATTCGCACAATCGCTTTGCGATTCTACTCAATGAAATCCCTTCGGGATTATTTCGCGCTACCCCATCGTATTATATTTGCCGCCCAAACATAACCAATCCCGGCGGATAACATGCATATTATACTGCCGTCTGTAACCTTACCAGACTTTAGTGCAAGTTCAAGGGAAAGAAGCTGGTCTATCTGCCCGAGATGACCATAGTCGTCAAGGTAAATTGACTGGTCTTGGGACAGGCCAAGTTCATGAAGCATTGCATCATGGCCAGAGCGTTTTATATGCAAAATTGCTAGGTAGTCTATATCTGCGCGGGTTAAGCCCTGCATTTTAGAGTCAGGCTTCATGTCACCACCACCAGCAGTGCCTCCTACACCAGGCTTCGTGTCACCACCACCAACAGTGCCTACACCAGACTTTATATCACCACTAACAATGATGCCCGCATCAGACTTCTCAAGTGCCCTATCAATGCATGTAAACCAGTTTTTCATTGATACCTCGTTTAACCGGTCTTTCATTGCCTTTGCATCCAGCAAGCGAAGGGATTTTGCAGCCTCGTGAACATTATCCACAGTAATTGGATTAGCCTGCCCGCCAATCTCAATGCCGGCGGTACGCGCAAGGGACGCGTCGGCAATAATATGACTGCCAAGCACCAGGTTGCGATCAATGCCTTTTTTAAGCAAAACCGCGCCGCCGCCTGCCGCAAGGTTAAACATCATAGAAACATTGCTGTCTGTATAGTCGATAAAATCGCCGTTGCGGTAGCCGCCCGCTATTAAAATCGTATTAATTTCCTCGTCGGCAAGTAGCATATCCTTTGCCATTTTTATCGCGGCAACAGTTGTGCAGCAGCGGTTTTGGACATCTATACCCCAGGCATTTACCGCGCCAATCTTATCTTGGATGTAAAGCGCGGAGGTTGTAAGTGGGTACTCCTTATACTCCTCGCCCATGCACATTACAATATCAATTTCTGCTGGGTTTATATTGGCGTTTTCGATACAGGCTTTTGCGGCAAGATAGCCCATTTCCTGTGTGCCTTCACCTGGCTTGGCGATTGGCTTTTTGTTTATGCCAAGCTTGTCCTTAACCGCGTCCTCACTCCAGACGCCATTGGTCGCAGCAGAAATTTCCCCGGCGGTCATGTATGTGTTAGGGATATATGTGCCTATTCCGGCGATTCCTACTATTGGTGTGATTGTGATAAAAAAACCTCCTAAACCGTGGGGCTCTGCCCCACACCCCGCAAGCTTTTATAAAAGCTTGACCAAAATTTTGTAAAATGCACGTACGTGCATTTTGGGTTGTTATTGTTGGTATTGTGGGGTGGTTGCCAGATTGGCATTTAGTTTTATTGCTGCTTCTTATTTCGGTACTACTATCGTTGCGTCGCCGACCAGCACGGTTTTGTTTTCTTGGTTGGTTACTTTGCATTCGAAAACAATCATGCTCTTTTCTTCGATTTTTTCCTTTGCGGTACAGGTTGCGGTAATTGTGTCATTAAAATATACCGGTGCTAGAAATTTTAAATCCTGCTTTGCATAGATAGAGCCGGGGCCTGGTAGCTTTGTGCCAAGTACCGTTGAAATAAGGCCTGCCGTTAGGATTCCATGGGCAACGCGTTTTTTGAAGATGCTGCTTTTTGCGTACACCTCGTCTATATGAACCGGATTATTGTCGCCGGATATACCTGCAAACATGTAGACATCCGTTTCGGTTATGGTCTTGCTATATGACGCGCTTTGCCCTATTTCAATTTCGTGAAATTTATAACCGGTCATGCCATTGCCTCCAATCGGGTGATAAGTTTCGGTAGTATCCTATGGATATCGCCAACAATCCCAAGGTCTGCAACGTCGAATATCGGCGCGGATGGGTTTTTATTTATCGCAATTATTAGTTCGGACTCTTCCATCCCGGCAATATGCTGTATCGCGCCGGATATGCCACAGGCAAAGTACAGCTCTGGCCGCACGGTTTTGCCGGTTTGACCAACCTGGCGGTCTTTATCGGCAAAGCCTTCGTCTACTGACGCACGGGAAGCAGATACCTGCCCGCCAAGTAAATCTGCAAGTTTTTCTAGGTTTGCAAAGCCTTCTTTGCCTACGCCGCGCCCGCCGGAGATTAGTACCTTGGCCTCGGAGATGTCTTTCGATTTCTTCTGGGTCTTGACCGTTTCTAGTATGGTCAACCTTTTGTCGTTTTTGGTAAAGGTTACTTCAAATGCCCGTATCGTGCCGGTTGCGTCCATTTTAGGCTCTGGCGCAATCATTACACCCGGCCTTATCGAGGCCATTTGTGGCCTGTGGTTTGGGCAGATAATTGTGGCGAGTATATTGCCTCCAAAGGCTGGGCGGGTCATTAATAGGTCGCCTGTTTCTTGGTCGATTTCCAAGGAGGTGCAGTCTGCGGTAAGGCCGGTTGCAACGCGGGCGGCAACCCTTGGGGCCAGGTCGCGGCCTATTGCGGTTGCGCCAATTAGTACAATTTCTGGGTCGGTGTCTTTAAGCACCTCGGTCATTGCCATGGTGTACGGCTCGGTCATATAGTCGGCAAGTGCTGGGTCGTCTACAAAGATTACTTCGTCCGCGCCATGCTGGATTGGGGTTTGGCATTGGCTTTTTATTTCGCTGCCCAGCAGTAGGGCGATTAGCTGTTGGCCTAGGCTGTCGGCAAGTTCTTTGCCTTTGCCAAGTAGCTCTAGTGAGACTTTTTGAATAAGGCCGTCCCGCTGCTCGCAAAAAACTAGTACATTTTTGCTCATATATGTGATGCTCCTTCATTCAGTTGATGGTGGCGCGTATGGCTCGTTGCGTCTCGCTTATGATATGACTCACTTCGAGTTTCACTTGCAGTCTAGAGAATATAGTGCTTCTTAAGCTTTTCGATGATAATCTCAACCGCTTCGTCATCGGATACTTGATGCACCTCGCCTTTACCCTTTGCCGCCTTGGTAAAGGACTTTTTTACCCGTGTTGGCGAGCCTTTGAGGCCGATGTTTTCCGGTGGGATAAACTCTATTAAATCTTGATATGTCAGCGTAACTACTTCCTTTTTATCGTATGCGTCAACGACGCCGCGGGTGGACATATACCTGGGCTGATTTAAGTCCGAAAGTGCCGTTACAAGCACAGGAAACTCCGCCTGTATCCGTTGGTATCTATCCTCGTATTGCCGCTTTACAATGATGTTATTCGGCGAAATCTCAATTTCCTCGGCATAGGAAATATGCGGGATGCCCAGATGCTCTGCAATCTGTGGCCCAACTTGCGCGGTATCGCCGTCAATTGCTTGGCGGCCTGTGATGATAAGGTCATAACCAAGGAAAGTAATCGCCCCGGCAAGTGTGCTGGAGGTTGCCCAGGTATCGGCACCTGCAAAAGCCCTGTCTGACACAAGATATGCCCGGTCGCAGCCCATTGCAAGGGCTTCCCGCAGCGCGATATCGGCTTGGGCAGGCCCCATACATATTAGGGTAATACTTACATTATCATGGCCAAGCTGGTCTTTTATCGCAAGTGCCGCCTCAATACCAGCAAGGTCGTCGGGGTTTATAATCGAAGGGACCCCGTCCCGGATTAGGGTGCCGGTTTCGTGGTTTAGCTTAACTTCGTTTGTGTTTGGGACTTGCTTAACGCATACGATTATTCTCAAGTTTTAACATCCTTCCTAGTTCACCTTCATATGGCTTGCAATAACCATTTTTTGCACTTCAGATGTGCCTTCATATATTTCAGTAATTTTTGCGTCCCGCATCATACGCTCGATTGCGTATTCACGGGTATAACCGTATCCGCCATGTAGTTGCAGGCAGCGGCGCGTGATATCCGACGCGGCCTCCGAGGCAAAAAGCTTTGCCATTGCGGCTTGGCTTGAGAATTTGCCCTTCTCGTCTTTAATGCAGGCGGCGCGATATGTCAAAAGCCTTGCGGCATCAATAGTTGTTTGCATGTCCGCAAGCTCGAACTGGGTATTTTGAAACTGAGAAATCCGCTTGCCAAACTGGATTCTTTCCTTTACATAGTTTACGGTGATATCAATGGCACCCTGGGCAATACCAAGTGCCTGTGCGGCAATGCCAATGCGCCCGCCATCAAGTGTTTTCATTGCAACGGAGAAGCCAGCACCTTCTTTACCAAGCAGGTTTTCCTTTGGAACCACACAGTCCCGCATGATAAGTTCGCAGGTAGACGAACCTCTTATGCCCATCTTTTTCTCCTGCTTTCCGATGCTAAAGCCGGGGAAGTCTTTCTCTACAATAAAAGCGGACAAACCTCGTGTACCCTTGGATTTGTCCGTCATTGCAATAATAATATAAACATGCGCCGCACCGGCGTTTGTGATAAAAATCTTGGTTCCATTTAAAATATAATTGTCCCCATCTAGGACAGCAGTGGTCTGTTGCCCTGCGGCGTCTGTACCCGCGCCGGACTCTGTAAGCCCAAATGCACCAAGCCACTGGCCTGTGGCAAGCTTAGGCAGGTATTTGTCCTTCTGGGCCTCGGTGCCGCTTTCGTAAATTGGCGCGGCACATAAACTGGTATGCGCCGAAACTATGACCCCGCTGGTGGCGCAGTGCTTAGAAAACTCCTCGACGCACATTGCATAGGCTAGGTTATCCGCCCCGGCACCGCCCATCTCCTGTGAAAAGGGAATGCCAAGAAAACCATAACGGCCAAGCTTTTGGGCTGTCTCGTAGGGGAAGGTCTCCGTCTCGTCAACTTCGGCGGCAAGGGGTTTAAGCTCGTTTAACGCAAATTTTTTGTACAGGTCTTGAAGCAGTAGATGTTTCTTAGAAAGATTAAAGTCCATATAGACGCTCCTTAGGAGATACTTAATATAAGCGATTAATCATCTTGTAAAGTCATGGGCAAACATGAATATTGATTCATGTTTCAATTTAGGCAATGATAACATGAGATAATAGCTAAGTCAACGATTTTTTATATGATATTACTAAGCGCATTACCATATTAAACCATGTGGCAGTGCTATTCGTGTAATATATGAAGCTATAGCGAACGACATTGAGAAACGTGATTGAAGGAGGGCTGCCAAAAACGCGAACTTGGCGTTTTTGGCTGATTTTGCCCGACGCGCAATCACGATTTCGAAAGTCGTTCGCTATATCAAAATAAAATGTAAAAACTTCTTGACATTACAGCAAGGGGCATTTAAACTAAATGTAAAGAGTTTTTTACATTGCGAGGCGATGCAATCATATGAAAAACAAAATCAAAGAACTGCGCAAGCAGCAAAATCTACGGCAAGAAGACATTGCGGATATACTTGGCGTCACAAGGCAAACAATTAATGCAATAGAAAACAACAAATACAACCCCACGCTGGAGTTGGCAATGAAACTTGCACAATTATTAAACTCTACAGTTGAAGAACTTTTTATTCTGGAGGTATAAAAAAATGATGATAATCCAAGCCGTTGTGCTTTCAATCATTTTGGTATTGATGGTAGCCGTAATAATAAGAACGATATATTTCGCCTTCTTTGCAAAAAGGGACGAGCGGATGAAGCATGTGGTTATTAAGTCTTTAGCCCACGCCTTTTGCGTTGTATTTACTATGCAGTTTTTTCATGCTGCGCTAAGGCTTGGAATGCCCCATGACGCCTATAATACATGGTGGGGTAATGTCACTGATGTAATCTATGTAGACCCATCGGCGTTAAGCTTGATAGTCCTTGGGGTCATGCTGATTATCAACCAGCGTCGGCACACATAAAAGGGTGTCATTTTGGTAAAACCTTTGGCTGTGTTGGATGTCATTTTTGCCAACCCTTTAGCGGGTGCAAAGTGTCATTTCCGTCAAACCTTTCACCTCTATTCCAATATAGGGCGTGTTCGCATTAAGGCAAGAACGCGCCCTAAAAATATTTTACATAGATTTTACACAGCACCTATAGGCATTTTACATTAGGCATTTATCCTAGGCTTGCAAGTAAGGCGAAACCTTCGCCACAAAAATCCTTGGAGGAATGTGAAATGACAAGTAAGGCATTAAGAACAATTATCGGCTTAGCTTTTATTGCGGTAATCGGGTTTGCGCTAACAGCCTGCAACAACGAAGCAGAAAGAACAGCCGATACAAGCAACATAAACAACACAACCAACGCCACAAGCGAAACCTCATCAAACGCAAACAATGCATCTGACACGAGTACTTCAGCCACAACAGGCGAAATAACAGTAATAACCCGCGAAGACGGTAGCGGAACCCGTGGTGCCTTTGTAGAAATCGTAGACATTACAATCGAAGGCAACGATAACATCACAGTGGAGGCAGTAGTAGCCCCCGGCACCAGCGTAATGATGACAAATGTAGCCGAAAACCCACAGGCAATAGGCTATGCGTCAACAGGCGTTGCCCTTGCCGACGACAGAGTCCGCGTACTTAACGTAGATGGCGTAGCCCCAACAGTGGAAAACATGCTAAGCGGCACATATGCAATACAACGCCCGTTTATCATCGGCTACAATACAGATGAAGGCCTAAGCCCGCTGGCACAAGACTTCATAGACTTTATCTTCTCAACCCAAGGCCAAGAAGTTGTAGCAGGCCGAGGTTATGTGCCATTCGTACCCACTGGCGCACCGGAATACACTCCAAGCGGCCAATCTGGCCGGATAGTAGTAAACGGCTCATCATCAGTATACTCTCTAATGCAGCATCTAAGCGCGGCTTACCGAGAACTTAACCCCGACGTTGAAATAGACATCCACGGCGCAGGCACAGGCCACGGCATAAGCGCGGTACGGGACGGCCTTGCGGATATAGCAATGTCCAGCCGCGACCTTAGAGAAAGCGAACTGGAGTTTATGTCACCCCTTACCATAGCAATAGACGGCATAGCGGTAATAGCACACCCCTCAAACCCCCTCGAAGGGTTAAGCCTCCAGCAAGTAAGAGATATCTTCCTCGGGGAACTAACAAGATGGGAAGCCATTGCAAATGAGTAAGGAAGTATCGTCAGCCAAGAGGCCTCTCCCCAAGAGGCGGTCGCAATCTGATAAAGCGACACTCATTCCCGTTATTTTTAATAAAGAATCTGCCGCAAAAGTGCTATTTGCACTGTCAGCCTCCGCCGCGATTATCGCGGTGGGGCTGATTTGTGTATTCCTTTTTATTCAAGGCGTCCCGGCAATATGGGATATCGGCGTAATCAACTTTCTAACCGGCACCAACTGGCGGCCAACCTGGAGCCCGCCCCAGTTTGGCATATTACCTATGATAGTCGGCTCGTTTTATTTTACCGCCGGTGCCATTTTATTTGGCGTACCCATTGGCATATTTGCGGTGGTTTTTATGGCAAAGTTTTGCCCAAAGTCTATATACATTGTACTTAAACCCGCAATAAACCTGCTTGCGGGTATCCCGTCCGTAGTATATGGCTACTTTGGCATGGTGGTGCTTGTACCATTTGTACGGTCAAACTTTGGCGGCAGCGGCAATAGTATTTTAACCGCGTCGCTGCTTCTGGGCATGATGATTCTACCAACAATTATCACCGTATCAGAAACCGCAATACGCGCGGTTCCGGCAGAAATATACGAAGGCGCAATAGCACTAGGCGCAAGCCACGAACGCGCAACCTTCAAAGTGGTGCTACCCGCGGCAAACTCCGGTGTCATGGCATCAGTTGTGCTGGGAATAGGCCGCGCCATTGGCGAAACAATGGCAGTGCGTATGGTGGCAGGCAACCAAGCCGTGCTGCGTATGCCCCACGAATTTACAAGCGGAACCCGCACCCTAACAGCTAATATCGTACTGGAACTTGGTTATGCCTACGGCAGCCACCGCATGGCACTGATTGCAACAGGGGTTGTGCTGTTTGTGTTTGTAATGCTAATAAACGCGCTATTTGGCGCGCTTAAGAAAAAGGAGGGCGTATAAGCAATGACAGACCGCCCAATACCAAACCTACCCCAACTCCAAGCAAGTCCACCTCTAACAAGCCCACCAAAAACACCCCGGAAAAATCCATGGAATATATCGTGGCCAAGACATAAAAAACCCTTCGATTTAGCACTCTTTGTCCTTACATGGCTAAGCATTGGCATCACAGTTGCGGTTTTGCTTTTCGTAGTAGGCTATGTATTAATAAACGGTGTGCCATATATCCGTCCGTCACTTTTCGCCAGGGAGTTTACAACCCAAAACCAATCACTTTTCCCGGCACTTATGGGTACCCTAATGATTGTAGGCCTCGCGCTTATCCTTGCGGTACCACTAGGGGTATTTTCAGCCATATATCTAGTCGAATACGCAAAGCGCGGCAGCCGGTTTGTAAAAATCGTACGCCTTACAACAGAGACCCTTGCAGGCATCCCTTCAATTGTATACGGCCTATTCGGCTTTATATTCTTTGGCGTATTTATCGGCTGGGGGCTTTCCCTTATGTCGGGTGCTTTTACTGTTTCGATTATGATTTTGCCCCTAATAATGCGCACAACAGAAGAAAGCCTTAAATCTGTCCCCGATACATACCGGGAAGGGTCTTTTGGGCTGGGTGCCGGGCGGCTTCGCACGGTTGTACGCATCGTGCTGCCGTCGGCAACGCCGGGGATCTTGGCTGGTGTTATCCTTGCTGTTGGGCGTATTATAGGCGAAACCGCCGCAATTATTTTCACCCTTGGCAATGTAGCCCGTATGCCCAACCATCTCTTTGACACAGGGCGCACCCTTTCGGCGCATATGTACGCACTTGCAAACGAAGGCACTCACCCAGGGGAGGCACATGCAACTGCGGCGGTATTGCTTATTGTAGTAATCGCTATAAACGCGCTGTCATCACGGATTGCAAGGCTTTGCTACCGTTCCTCATAAGAGGTAGTAAGCCTTGCCGAAAAATGCTTGAAGCGTTGCATATTTTCGGCAAGGACACCTCTAATTGCGGTACGGAGCATAATAAAATCATCCTAGGAGATACAATATGAAAACCCCAAACAAGTTTAAAATAAAAAGCGTCAACTTATGGTACAACGACTTCCAAGCCCTAAAAGACATAAACATGAAAATCCCGGCACATATGATAACGGCCTTTATAGGCCCCTCTGGCTGCGGCAAGTCAACACTAATCAAAAGTCTAAACCGCATGAACGACCTAGTAGAAGGCTGTACAATAACAGGGGACATACAATTAGACAACGAAAGCATCTACGGTGATATCAATGTAAACGCCCTTCGCAGGCGGGTTGGTATGGTATTCCAAAAACCCAACCCCTTCCCAATGAGTGTCTACGACAATATCGCCTACGGCCCCCGTACCCACGGCGTAAGGTCAAAGGAAAAACTAAACGAAATCGTAGAAAAATCCCTACAAGACGCCGCAATCTGGGACGAGGTAAAAGACAGACTAAAAAAAAGTGCCCTAGGCCTTTCTGGCGGGCAACAGCAGCGGCTATGCATTGCCCGCGCCCTTTCTGTAAGGCCGGATGTGCTTCTAATGGACGAGCCAACCTCGGCACTTGACCCAATTTCCACGGCAAAAATCGAAGAACTCGTACTGGAATTAAAACGCGACTACACAATAGTAATCGTAACCCACAACATGCAGCAAGCCACAAGAATCTCAGATAACACAGGGTTCTTCCTACTAGGGGAACTAATAGAATACGGCGACACCCAGCAAGTATTCTCCATACCACGCGATACAAGAACCGAAGACTATATAACCGGGAGGTTTGGCTGATGCGCAGGTTTGACCGGCAACTTAACGATTTAAATAACATGCTGCAAGAAATGGGTGCACTGGTTGAAAAAACAATCACAATGGCGTCCCAGGCATTGGTACAACAAGACATAACCCTTGCAAAACAAGTAATCGAAGAAGAAACACAAGTTAAGCAGATTGAAAGAGAAATCGAGGCATTATGCCTAAAACTACTACTGCAACAACAGCCCGTTGCAAGAGATTTGCGCCAAATTTCCGCAGCACTTAAAATGATAACAGACCTGGAGCGTATAGGCGACCAGGCCGCAGATATTTCCGAAATAGTAGTATTAATATACGGCGCGCCATTTATTGATAAGCTGGTGCATATCCCACAAATGGCCGAGGCCACAGTAAAGATGGTAGCCGATAGTATTGACGCCTTTGTAAAAAAAGATTTAAAGTTGGCCAAAGCAGTAATCAAGTACGACGATGTAGTAGACGACCTCTTCGACAAAGTAAAGATTGACCTAATCAAACTAATACGCGAAGGCAACCCCGACAGCGAACAAGCGATAAATCTGCTAATGATAGCCAAATACTTCGAGCGCATAGGCGACCATGCCCGCAATGTAGCCAAATGGGTAGTTTTTTCAATACGAGGCCGGAAAATAAAGCAAAGAGTCAGTGAAACGCAAGAAGCTGAAACGCAAGAATCGGAAACGCAAGAGCCAAATGCGCTCAATTCACCCGAGCCACAAACACTCGAATCCGATGCGCGCATTTCAGATGCACTCGCACCAAGATCACACAAATAAGCCGAAAGCGGGTGAGATAGTGCCCCACATATGGATAGTAGAGGACGACGAAGATATACGCGAAATAGCAATATACGCACTGCGTACAGCTAATTTCGAAGCAATAGGCTTTGAAAGTGGTGATAACTTTTTTGCCAAGCTTGCAAGCCTCAAGATAGGCGGCGAAGCTGGCTCAAAAACGGGCACAAAAGCAATCAAAGATGCAAGCAACGAAACAGATAGCAACTCACCCCCCGACCTAGTAATACTAGACATAATGCTACCAGGCGAAAACGGCCTAACCATCCTAAAAAAACTACGTCAACACCCACAATACAACACACTACCCATAATGATGCTAACCGCAAAAGGCAGCGAACACGACAAAGTAAAAGGCCTGGACCTAGGCGCGGACGACTATATAACCAAGCCCTTTGGCGTAATGGAATTAATCTCCCGCATCAAAGCACTGCTAAGGCGCAGCAACTTACCCACAGAAGGCAGCCAGCCAAATCAAGCACCCCCGCTAAGTTTTCAAAGCATACAAATGAACCACACAAGCCGCACAGTAACAGTAGCAGGCGAAGCCGTAAACCTAACCTTCAAAGAATATGAACTGCTACACTACCTGCTAATTAACGCCGAAATAGTCCTAGGCCGTGACAAGATTCTAGAAACCGTATGGGGCTACGACTACGAAGGCGAAAGCCGCACCTTGGATATGCATGTAAAGTCCCTGCGACAAAAGCTTCGCCAGGCAGGCGAGTTAATCAAAACAGTTCGCAATGTGGGCTATAAGCTGGGGGTGTAGTCATGCAAAAACGTATCTTTACCAATTTCGCCGTACTAATAATAACCTGCGTAGTGCTACTTGCAGTGTCTTTTGGCGTACTGTTTTACAGGGCAGCCCAAACCCACGAGATGTCCGCTGTAAGAGACAAAGCATATCTTATCGCGGGACTGTTTAACCAAGAAACCTTTTACCAAGGGACATTCGAATATATAGAAAACCTAGAAACCGGCGGCACACGCATTACAATAATCTCAAGGGATGGCTGGGTACTCTCAGACAGCCACCCATCCACCGACATATCCATAAACCGCGGCGACAGAGCAGAATTTATCCAGGCCAAAGCCCAAGGCAGCGGCGAAGCAATACGCAGCTCTGACACCCTAGGCGTTGAGACCTTTTACTACGCAATACGCCTAACAGACGGCAGTGTACTACGTCTTTCCCGCACATTATACAGCCTAGGCGAGGTGCTAATCTCAACTTTACCGGCTCTTTTTGTAGTGACATTCATAATCCTAATACTGGCACAGCTTATTGCCCACCGCTTGACCCTAAACATTATAAAACCCTTCACAGAGGCCGACTTCGAAAGCCTAAAAGACCGCGCAAGTCAGCAAGCAAAAGCCGAGACCCATCGCAAAGAGTTCACCGCAAATGTATCCCACGAACTAAGAACACCCCTAACCACAATTTCAGCCCTAGCCGAAATGATAGCAAACGGCATGGCAAAGCCCGAAGATATCACAGAGTTTTCCGGCAAAATCTCCAACCACGCAAAACGCCTGGTAAATATAATAGACGATATAATCCGCCTGTCAGAGTTTGACGAAAGCAAAGTCGAGAAAGATTTTGCTTTTTTTGATATCTACGAACTAGCCAAAACAGTAATAGGCAACCTACAAGACAAAGCAGCAGAAAAATCCGTAAAAGTAGAACTAACAGGCCAGCCACAAAATATAAAAGCCAACAGCCGCCTACTAGACGAACTAATGTACAACCTAGTAGAAAACGGCATCAAATACAACAAAGAAGGCGGCAATGTAAATCTTAGCATAAGCGAAGACGAAAGCAGGTGCAAAATCACAGTAGCAGACACAGGCATAGGCATAGCAAAAGAACACCAAAGCCGAGTATTCGAGCGGTTCTACCGCGCAGACAACTCCCGCTCAAAAAAAACCGGCGGCACCGGCCTAGGCCTTTCAATAGTAAAGCACATAGTAGAGCATCACAAAGGCAAAATTACAATAAACAGCAACGAAGGCGAAGGCACATCAATTGTTTGCTATATCCCAATCGACAGTAATATGCTAAATTAGGCCTCATACAAAACGAAGCCATAAACACGCCGCACACGATGAACATACACGGCAGACACGACTTCAAAAGCGAGGTAACCTAATGCAGTACGCAAAGCAACCAAAGACAAAACGGGGCGAGCAAACCTTTAATAAAATCTGCGAGGCAGCCGAAGAACTTTTCGCCCAAAACGGCTACTACGCCACAGAAATCCACGACATAACCCAAAAGGCCGGGGTAGCAACCGGCACGTTATATGTATATTTCCCAGACAAACTAAGCCTATTTTTACATCTAATGGACACCCTAGGCCGCAGCCTAAGAAAAGAGATAAGGGCAGCAAAGCAAGCCGAGCCCACCGCCTCTTTAATAGAGCAAGAGCGGATTTCGATTAGGGTGTTCTTTTCATTTGTGCAAGCACACTTCGGCCTATTTAGAATTGTATGGCAAGCCCAGTTTGTAGACGCCGAGGCATTTAAGCACTACTACGAACGATTCTCAAAAGGCTATATCAGCGAAATTATCAAAGCAAAGGAAGCAGGCACAGCCAGAGACCTAGACCCATCACTAATTTCCTACGCCCTAATGGGAATCTACAGCTTTGTGGCACTAAAGTGCTTTGTTTTCGACGAAACCGTGCCGGACGACGCCACAATAGACCAGCTAGTAGACTTCATATCATACGGACTAAACGGTACAGGTGAATCTAATCTATCATAGAGCATACAGTGGCGAGAACCGCGTAAGCAGGTTCGAGGCTGATTTCCGCACATATTCCGGCTAATATGGGAAAGCCCCAGGCTAGGAAAAATGCGATTTCATTTCGGATTAACATCCGATGAAACCGCGTTTTTCCAATAGCCCGGGTCTCCCCCATGCCTACATAGGTGCGAAAATCAGCCTCGACCCTGCTTCCGCTGCCTACCACTTGGAAGGCTATATTAAAAGCATAGACTCGTTGTGTAGCATGTTGTCCTTGCAGTCTTTATCTTTTACCACAAAGCCCTCTAGGCCGCATAAATCTGGGTTTTTCTCCAAATGCCAAAAGCATTCGTCCTCTGTATAACAGCTGCAACAAGCCAACTTTTATGCCGCCATAGCATTACGCAACGAAGTGCAACATAGCACTCGCATAGCGCGCATGCAGGCTATGTTTGTAATATAGACTTCCATGCGGTAGGGCAGCGGAAGCGGGTTGGAGGGTTTTTTCGCACGCTGTGGAGGCGTTGTAAAGACTCTGGCGATGGGAAAACGCTGTCTGCCCGGATGGCAATCCGAAGGCAGGCGGCATTTTCCCCGCCAGAGGCTTTACAACATCAGCCGCAACATGTGCGAAAAAAGCCTCCAACCCGCTTCCGCGGTTTTCGCCGCCGTAAGCCTATATCAAATAAGATTCACCTGCGAAACCACAAACCCATATTGCAACCCCACCGCAATACACATATAATCGTAAAAAAAAACAAAAGACAGGAGCGGTAAAAATGGCCCAAAACATGAAAACGAAACTACGCGCAGGCATAATAGGCTGCGGCGGCATAGCAAACCAAAAGCACATGCCCAGCATCAACCAAACCGGTAAGGCAGAAATGGTAGCCTTCTGCGACATAGTAGAAGAACGCGCAACCAATGCCGCGAAAGACTTCGGCACCCCAGACGCAAAAGCCTACACAGACTACAAAAAGCTTCTGGAAGACAACACCCTAGACATGGTATACGTGCTTACCCCAAACAAGTCCCATTCCTATATCACAATAGAGGCACTTGAGTCCGGCAAGCATGTAATGTGCGAAAAACCAATGGCCAAAACCTCAAAAGAAGCCCGCGCAATGGTAGAGGCCTCAAAGCGCACAGGCAAGCTGTTAACAATCGGCTATCAAACCCGCTTCAAACAAGAAAGCCAGTACATCAAAAAAACCGTAGAGCGGGGCGATTTAGGGGAAATCTACTTCGCCAAAGCCCACGCCCTACGCCGCCGCGCGGTACCCACATGGGGTGTGTTCCTAAACGAAGAAGAACAAGGCGGCGGCCCACTAATAGACATCGGCACCCACGCCCTAGATTTGACCCTATGGTATATGAACAACTACAAAGTCAAATCCGTAAAAGGCAATGTCTATAAAAAACTAAACGACAACGGCGACTGCGGCAATGCCTTCGGCCCTTGGGACCCAGCCGAGTTTACCGTAGAAGACAGTGCCTTTGCCTTTATAACAATGGAAGACGGCGCGACAATTATCCTAGAATCCAGCTGGGCACTTAACATGGTAGAGGCCTACGAGGCAAAATCAACCCTATGCGGCACAAAGGCCGGCGCAGACATGCGAGACGGCGTCCGAATCAACGGCGACGAGTTCGGCAAGTTATACGAAAAGTCTCCAAACCTAGACGGCCGCGGCGTTGCCTTCTTTGACGGCGGTGGTGTCGACCCCAATGTACTGGAGCAAGAGGTCTTTTTCAGCGCGATAACAAACGGAACCCCCCTAGTCATCCTGCCAGAGCAAGCCTGCGTTGTAACCGAGGTGCTAGAGGCTATATACAAATCTGCCGAGACAGGCCAGCTTGTTGAGTTTTAGCATATAGATTACAAAATTGTATGCGATATCATCTTTGTCAACCCCGTTTAGCTGCATTAAACGGGGTTTTTCCATTTTGGTCAGAGTCACTCCCCAACCCGTAAAAGCCAATCCAATGTATAGATAATCTCAAGCAAACATTATTATAACTTGTGAATGCTAACGCCTTACCTAAGGTGAGCCGAAGAAGGCGGAGCAGAAAGCAAGTAAGGCGGTTTAATTTCCTATTGCACCAAAATAACGAATTTGTTATAATCATGCAGAAAGAGGGCGATATCAAAATGTTTGAAGTACATTTCTACGAGGATAGGCATGGTGAACATCCAATCAAAAGTCTTTTAAATGAATTGCGGGATAAGGCACACACCAGTAAGGACGCTCGTATACAGCATGAAAAAATACTTACCTATATTCGTTCTTTGAGGGTATATGGCACGAGGATAGGTGAGCCAGTTGTAAAACATATTGGCGGTGATATATGGGAATTACGTCCTTTATCACACCGTATCCTTTTCTTTTACTGGAAGGATAATAAGTTTGTTCTGTTGCATCATTTCGTGAAGAAAACCAACAAAACGCCCAAAAAAGAAATAAAACAAGCAGAGCGGAACATGAAAGACCACGAAGAAAGGAATGATTGATTATGGCAGTCAGAAACTCCACCAACTTTGATGATTATTACTTTGATGACAACAACGTAAGCCCGACCCAAAGGGCTAAAATCGAGTTTGAGGTAGAGCTTATCGGTAAGCTGATAGAAGCGAGAGAAGCCAAAGGATTAACACAGGCACAATTAGCCGAAGCCGCAGGTATACAGCAGTCAGCCGTGGCAAGAATGGAGAGTTTAAAAGCAACGCCGCAGATTGATACGTTGTTTAAGGTTTTAACGCCAATGGGGTATAAGTTGGCGATTGTGCCGAATGAGGAAAGGGCATAGGTGTCACAGCAAGCATAATAATTATTAATAAAACCTCAAATGGTGCCATAATGTCTAGGCTGGCCAGCTTGTTGAGTTTTTGGGCATAGACTACAGAAAGTTAAATGAAAGCACATGAAGGCATTGGGAAACATTTCCATCATCGTCAGCAGGATGCCAACAAACCTTGAAAATACGGGTTTTTCCATTTTTGACAAAGGTTATTTTCAAGATAAACATGGGTCTAATTTATCGTAGGGCTTACGCAGTTCTCACCGGTGTAAGCCCTATGATAAATTAGACCCATGTGTCAATATAAATCATTGCAACGGATAATTTTTTATAACGAACCGCCTTATTCCAATGTAAACGCCCCCAGCGTAGCAACTCCCGAACCTTTATAAACAAAATAAAGTGCATTAACGCCGTCTGGAATTGCTATGTCAGCAGAAAACTCTTGCCAAACATTTGTAAACTTAATCGGAATTACTCCCAGTGTTTCACCGTCACGGGCTGTTTTTACTTCAAATTCGCCACCATTGTAGCCCCGGGTTTTTATTTTTATCTTAGAAATGCCCTTGCAGTCGAAATACTTAAAGCCAACACCGCAGGAATCAGAAATATTTGTAACAAAGCCGATTTCTTCGACACCGTCACGACCGTCTTGAGTTATCTTCGGAGGCGCGTCACCAAACAAATCGCAGGCGATATATGCGGGATATTCACCGCTACCAACAAGGGGCTTTCCATTCGCGCCCTGGGAAGTCATTTCAACTTGCGTGATACTTCCGTCCGGCTCGATTTTTATTTGCTCAATGCACCCTTGTCGCGAATACCACGTGCTATTAGTATGCCTGTGATAAAAAACATACCACATGCCGTTTATTTCAACGATGCTACCATGGTTGTTTGCATTGGGGAAAACGTCAAAATTGCTTACAATTACGCCGCCATATTTGAAATCTTTTAGGGGATGCTTACTTGTGGCATAGCATAATTCGTGCATTGGGGTAGACGAGTAAATAAAATAATACATGTCGCCATGCTTCCTAATTGAGGCCGCTTCAAAATATTCGTGCCCCTCGTAACCCGTCCCTTTACCATAGCAATTTCCAGGGACAACAAGCACAGGTTCATCAATAATCGTAAGCATATCCGCGTCTAAAGTCATTCCCCACGCGCCGGAACGCGACTTGTCACCATGCCCACAAAAGCCCGTATACAAATATGTTTTCTCACCCTCGGTCAAAACCCCTGGGTCGAATTGCGGCTCGTCACCAGCACGTTCTCCCAGGCGTGTTCCGTCCGCATAATGAACATAGCCGTAGAACTTATACTTACCCGCAGGCGTATCACAAACCGCAACAGAAACCACCGACACCTTATCAAGTGCATAGTAAAGATAATATCTCCCGTCCGCGCTCCGTGTAACGTCCGGCGCGTATAGGCACATATGCCCTTCGGGGTTTAGTGGGTCGTCGGTTTTTTTGTAAATTACGCCCTCATATCGCCAATCGCTTAAATCATTCTCCGGCGCAGACCAACAAACATAATCGTTCATGCAAAAAACATACCCATTGAACTTATCATGTGAGCCGTAAATATAAACCCTATTATCAAAAACATAAGGCTCACCGTCCGGGATATACTCCCATGAAGGAAGATAGGGGTTAAATACTTGGTTTTTCATGTTAGCAACCTCTCGTGAAAATTATTATTTCTTACCGAAATTAAATCCCCACTGCTCTTGCAACGCCCGTAAGCGGAAAGCAATCTCCTTAGGCTCTCCGGTTTCGTAATACATACCAGAAGCAGGAACATACGCCGGGTCTCTCGCATTCCACCACGTAAGGGCTTCGACTTTTGGATGGGCATATGAAACTGTATAAAACCACTCCATCCAATCAGCTTGAAGCCGCTCGCTCCACTGCATCTCATGCCATAGTCCGCAGTACATATAGCGCAGACAGTAGAGATTTCCCTCGGTACTGTTAAAGGGCACATCTTGATAATGTGACGGTACGCCCAGCTCCGTAAGGTGCAGCGGCCTTCCAAATATACTAAAACGATCATACATTTTCTCTATCTCAAGCATATCTCGGTTAGGGCAATAAAGTTGTATCCCAACGGTCTCATACTGTATCCCAAGCTCTTCCACACGCTGTAGATATGTGTATGGGGTCATGTTACGTTCATTAATAAGCCCCCACTGTACTTTCTCATCCGCAACATTCTCCCCAAACATAAAGCATGTATTAATAACAGCGTTTACATTTGGGTCTGCTTCGTGCATGGCGTCGCAGCATAGTTTTGTCATCTCAATAAGCTGGTCTTGAGTTAGGCTATAGGCGTTGCACCAGTCATGGGCCTCGTTTATTGCGTCATAATAGTTAATGCGCCCCTTGTACCTGTTAACCGAACGCTTAACAACCCGGTCAATCTCACGTTGGATGCTGCCGTCTTCCCAGCGCAAATCATGTGTCCACTTGGGCATACCTGCGGAATGCGTCCACCATAAAGGATGCCCCTTAGTAATAATACCGCTTTTCTCACTCTCATCCTGCAATTTATCAAGTGCGGTATAGTCCGGCTTACCCATTTCTGGCTCAAGTCGCGACAAGTAAAATGGCATGGTCGTATAATTGAATATGGAATCATATGTCTCTTTAAGCCCCGGAATATTCTCATACGGATAGTCGAACCCTCCGCATCCAAACAGGAAGTCACGACGCTCCCTTTCTGCAATTACAGCACGTGCCCTATCAACTGCCGCAATCTCACCTGCCCACATGGCTGAGGCAAGTGCAATCATATTGTACTCAGCGGATTTATCTGTGCCATTTTCGGCAAGTGCAAAAACGGCCTTAGCATCCGCAAGCATTGACGCACATTTTACAGAAGGTGTAAAACCACCCCTAGCGATATACTTTTCCGTCTCATAGATGCGGCTAGTGACAGCCTCTTTAATAAAGTCAATGCTCGCGCCTTTTTGATAACCCTGGCCATTGTTATCAGCATGTATCCACAAAAAACCATATGCCGGAACCTTCAATTTTGCGTGTAGCATTACAGGCCACTGGGGTGCGCTTACCTCAACCGTACCATCATATTTCACGGTATTTCGTCGTGGGTACGGGTTATAAAGCATATCTGAGGCGTAAAGTGTCGCGATTTCATCCCGGGAAACGGGTGTCCCGGTTGTACTTGGAATTTTTACATACATCATCACACAACATCTCCTTGAATATTATTTTTAACCCCTCAAAAGCGCAGAAAATGGGGTTTTTCCATTTTGGTCAAAACCGCTAAAGTAACACCCTTGTGTCATGCTTTCACAGTTTGGGTGCCTGTTTGTTCCACTTCCTGTGGGCAGTTTTAGAATCCGCCAACCTCATAATTTTCACCTTCCAGCACTTCAAAAGGCCCCGGCGTTATCTCTGACCGCTTGTTGCCAAAGAAATCCTTATCAAAAACAAATGGTGTGCCATCCGGCATCACATAACCCATCTCCGCATGATAAGCCGTGCCAAGCAATTCAGATGTTACCAAAACACATGATTCTAATTTGCCGCCGTACTTAATTTTAACTACACCATTTTCCTTATCAATCAGTTCTACATGAATATCCGCCCCATATTGCGGATTCTCCTCTTTCACATAAGGCTCTGCGCCGCCAACATAAAGATTATTCCCGACATACATTGGTAGCTTCTGACTAAACTTGTCTTCACCTTCCATAACAGGGTCATCTTTAACCGGATATTCGTTGTATTGCGAGAGCCCCACCGGCGTCTGCATAAAGGTGGCATTACTTGGGACGCCGTCCATCATCACCGCACCATTCCAAAAGTTAGAAAGGCCAGTAGCATCTTCCGCGCCTTCTTCGCGGATAAAAATATTATTATAGAACCGATTATCACCGCCCAGTATATTCGCAACACCATAAACCGCTGTTTCATGGGGAAAATGATACGGCGTATAACGCCCATGTTCAACACTTGCGGCAATTTTCCCAAGGAAAAGATTATGAACAAACGCGCCGCCCGTCGACATATCTTTAAACGCCCACTTCGAAAGAAATAGATTATGATCCACCAAGTAAGGCCCGTGACAAACCTCAACCATAAAGTCCTCAGCGGAATTATTAAAAAGAATATTGCGGGAAACCAATGTCCCTTGGGCTTGCCAGTCTAACCATAAACCACGATAACTATCATGAATGATATTCCCCGAAATAACTGTATCAATGGCACCATGAAACTTGATACCACCAACCTCTGCACCATGCCACTGCATTTTTTGATGCATCCGCCTAATATGATTATTCTCAATCACACAGAAAGCCGAGCCCAAATGTCCAACAATACCGGCTTGCTCGCAATCTTGAATCAAATTGTTGCGCACAATATGGCCGCCAATCCTATCTTTGCTCCAGCCCGCATGATGCAGCGACCTAAAAATCACTTCTCGTTCACGTTGTGTTCCGCCCTTGTAACCGGTACGAGTCCATTCGTTTTCACCTGTGCTGATTTCTTTACCCAAGCTGATACCTACATTTTTTGAGTCAGAAATGGTGTTATCTTCAATAATCCACCCCTTACTCCAATGGGGGCCAATAAGGCCTGTTTGTAATGCAGTTGGAGGTGCCCATTGTGTCGCGGCTTGCTTAAGAGTAAACCCTCTTACAGTAATATAACTACGCCCCGTTAGCTCCGGCCAAAACACAAACGGACGGACATTAATTTCAACTGTTTCCATCCGTGGGTCAGCACCGTGGAAATTAGCCCAAATTGTAGTGTTTTCTTTGTCTACCTCACAGTACCAAGTGTATAAAGAGCCTGCTTTGTCACTAGAGCGTTCCGTTTCAACAGGATTTTTCACCCCATCCAAGGTTAATGACTCATACATAGATTTCCCGTTAAGATAGACTTCACCGGTATGAAAGGCCTTATCATTGTCAAAGAACCAATCTCCGCCTATCACAGTATTATAAGGGTTGTAATCCCCAAATAATGTGTTTGGAACAGTGGCCTTCCAGATGTTTTCTTTCATAACCCAGTTAGTAATAACTTCCGCCCCGGTAATCGTAACGGATTCGCCGACCGCCCCATGATAGACTATACGATTATGCACCGTTCCACCATTTCGAGGGTTGACCCACTCGCGGTAAATTCCCTCATGCACAGTAATTATGTCCCCAGGCAAGGCAAGTTTTGCGGCTTTTGAAATCGTTAAAAAAGGCTTTTCAAAGCTACCTTCGTTTGTGTCATTCCCAGACTTCATAACATGGTAATTCATATACACGCTTCCTCTCATTAGCCGTGAAATTTATGCCGATTCTAGGTAAAATCCTATTTAAGATTCGCGAGGAATAGATGGGTTTTTATCTGGAATCGGTATTGGATAGCATTGCTTTACCTAATGATATATTCACAGATTTTTTTTAGAAATCTAGCAGTACGTTAAAAAAGAGCGAGCGCAAAGCACCCGCTCTTCTATAAAGCGTTTACATACCATATAACATTACATGCTTCAATGCTTTACATGCATTAAAGCCTCAACATATGCAAACCTGTTATTGCTTTGTAAGACTACACTTTTCGGAGTCTTACTCCCCTAAGTGACGGGCAATAGCACCATTTGCTAAGTCTACCAAACGGTCAACGCCGGATGCATTAACTTCAGCAACAAACGCATCCCATTCAGAGAAATCGCGACGGCCAAGCATAAACTCACGAACGCCTGTATTAACCATATCTGTCAATTGGCCTGCAAAAATCCCGGCTTCTTCTTGCTCAAGCACATTAAATGGAGGCGCAGGGTTTACCGCGTGTGGGATACGGGTAGTATTTGCAATAAACGGCCCGTGGAAAGCAGGAGGCACGATAGAAAGAATCAACTCAGTAGAGCCGCCATGGGTTGCAGTGAAAACATTCTGGTTAAATCCTAAGTCGGCCATTCTGTCGTAGTCTGTATTATCTTGCCCACCCCATGCAACTTCTCTAAAACCAGGCAGCAAGCGACGCTCTCCGTCAACCCATTCAAATGTCCTGCCTTCAAGCCCCCAAATCGCAAACTCTCTGCCTTCTTCTGAATAGTACAGCCAGTCAATAAATTGCAGGATTGCGATAAAGTCTTCTCTCTCGCGGATAGAGTTATTAAGGATAAGTCCGTTTTGAAGTCTTCCTAGGCCAACCATTCCTGTTGGGCCGTTGGGTACCGGCAATATAACAACTTCAGCACCTTCGATTCCAAAGGGGCCTTCTGCAACGCCTGCCTCAAGGGCTTCGGCCATATCATTGAGTAGCCCCGGTGCATCTTGCCAGAAAACGCCCAGCATCATTGAATCGCCATTAATGAATTTTTCCCATGCAAGATCTTCTACCATGCTTTCTGGATCTAGCAAACCTTCATAGAACAAACTATGCCAGTATTCCGCAAAATCGCGCAAGCCTTGGCGTTGGGTAATAAATTCATAGCGGTTGGTATCGGGGTTTAGAATCAGACCATTCCCCATTCCCCATCCAAAGCGAACATCAAATGTACGCGCAGAAACGTTAAGGGTAGAGTCCATTGTCCAACGCTCGAAATACGGGGTAGTTCCGGGGAATGCCTCAGCTACAGCACGTAATACGTCGCGGATTTCATCCCAAGAATCAGGCACTGCAAGGCCCAAATCTCTTAAAATGTCATAACGCATCGCGACTGTAAAGCGAAGAGCTACGTCTTCATGTATTCCGGGCAGATGATAAATATATCCATCCGCTTGACGTGACCACTCAAGATCATCCCATAGTCCCCATTCGGTCATAAAATGTTGGAAGTGAGGCATATGATGCCAGTATTCGCTAAACCGAAGCATTGCGCCGCCAGGAACAAATTGCGCTACATACTGACCATACATTACCGGCATAACTTCCGGTGCTTGACCGGATGCAATCAGCAGTTGACGCTGGGTATGGAAGTCGTCAAGTAGAACCGCGATTGTATTGCCCGCAAAGTTTACATTTGTTACTTCTGTCATTAGTTGATTGATTAATTGATCATCAGACCATAAATGCTCAGCAAGTTCACGATACAAGAGTGAAAGCTCGATTGGCACTGTCGCCCTAAAGGTATCGCCAACTTGGAAGTTTTCCATTGCTCCTACCCAGCCAAATGGTACTTCATCGGGTGCTGTATCGTCGTCTGGAGTTGTATCGTCGGCTGCTGTACCTGCGTCATTAGCTACGTCTGCTGTAACATTGCCGTCGTCACTTGGCGTAACAGCATCATCTGTCCCACATGCCGCAAGCACTACAAGCAGCATCGCACTTGCCAAAAATAAGGCAAAGAGGGGCTTTAATAAATTCTTTTTCATGTTTCTCCTCCTATTTGATTATATATGGAATCTCTTACACCTATAAAATAAGGCATAGAGTTACCCTCAAGACTATCCTTTAATAGAGCCTATCATGACCCCTTTAACGAAGTATTTTTGCAAGAATGGGTAAATCATGATAATCGGCATTGAAGTTAAAACAATAGTAACGGCACCTACATTCTGGTCGACACCCTCACCGGCTGCCGCCGCCGCTTCTGCCGCTGCCCCGGTAACCGCCGCGGCACCGGCAATCAAATTACGAAGATACATTGCCACGGGCTGCATTGACCGGTCTGTTAAAAACAACATCGCAGGAAACCATGAATTCCAAGCCCCTACGGCATAGAATAAAATCATTGTCGCAATCAACGCCGAACTCAGCGGAAGAACAATTCTAAGGAATATCCCGTACTGATTGCAGCCGTCTATTGTTGCTGCTTCTTCCAATTCTACAGGTAAGTGCTCAAAGAACGTCTTCATGATAAGAAGATTGAATACCCCAATAGCCCCCGGAATGACAATTGCAAGCATTGAGTCTCTCCAACCAAGGAACATAGTTATTAATAAGAAGTGGGGAATCAAACCACCAGAGAAAAACATTGTAAAAGTAAACAGAAAAAGTATAACGCTTCTTCCCATCAACTGCTTTTTAGACAGCGCGTATGCGGTAGTTGATGTAAAAATCATTGATATAGAAACACCTACTACAGTGTAAACCAATGTATTTCTGTAGTTTCTCCAAAACATCGGGTCTTCCATAATCGCTTGGTATGTCCGGAGATTAAAGCCTCTTGGAATCAATGTAACATGCCCGCCGCGAATCATTGACGAACTGCTAAATGACTCCGCAATTATTTGTATGAATGGAAACAATGTAGCAAAAATAAATAATGTTATAAGGAAATAATTAATAACTTGAAACACAATATATGACTTAGATTCTTTCATCGCCACTTACCTCCCTACCACAGGCCTTCATCAGTTAATCTTTTTGCTATGATATTGGTTATTACTAACAAAGTCATACCAATAAAAGATTGGAATAGTCCAATAGCAGCCGCATAACTAAATTGTGCCGATTGTATGCCCAGCCTAAACAGATATGTTGATACGATGTCACTTGTCGCAAATGTTACCGGATTCTGCATTAGCAGTACCTGCTCGAAGTTAACCCCCAAAACCCAGCCAACATTTAAGATAAGCAAAGTAATAATTGTAGGCCTAATCCCCGGCAAGGTTATATGCCAAAGTTGCCTCCAGCGATTTGCGCCATCAACCTTTGCCGCCTCGTATAGCGTCGGGTCAATGGTGGTTAATGCGGCAAGGTACAAAATCGTACCCCAGCCTGCGGTAGCCCAGACCCTGGATGTAACGAAAATAGTCCGAAACCAACCCGGCTCACTCATAAATATAATTCGGTCAAAGCCAAGGGCATAAAGTAGATTATTGATGGGGCCTGATGTTCTTGTTAGCTGTTGGATAATACCTACAATAACTACAATTGATAGGAAGTGTGGCAAGTAGGACAATGTCTGGGATATTTTTTTAAACCACATAGACTTAACTTCATTAAACATAAGGGCAAGAATGATTGGAGCGGGGAATGTCCAAAGCAAGGTCAGCACACCAAGGATTACAGTGTTCCTAAATACACGCCAAAAGGTGACATCAGCCCTAAGCATCCTAAAAAAGTGAAGCCCCACATAGGTATCACCCAGGATGCTTCCGCCGGGAACAAATCGCCTAAATGCGATAGCATTCCCCACCATAGGAACATAGTGAAACAGGAACAACCAAATAAGCGGCAATATTAAAAAGGTATATAATTGCCAGTTATCTCTAAAGCTTTTTTTGAGCCGCCGCCCAAAGGGTTCCTGTTTTAACTTCACATGCTTTACCTTGGTAGTACGCATAGAATCAACTCCTGCCTTGATATAATCAAGCTGACTGCGATACATAATAGACAATTTGGCACCGTTTCACAGCGTGAAACCAAGCTCGAAGTGCCTGTATAATGTCAATGTTTAACGTTACACTAATATTTTCTGTAATATACGCTCTATGAACATATATGTCAAGAATATTTTTTTTCGAACAAAACTATTGTTTATATTGACCAATGTTTATTCGAATATTTGGGCAACAGTAATTAGTTTATCGTTTTACTGTTATGTTTATTGAAAGAATGTTATGATAAGTGTATATTATAGCGAATTAATTCGAAATCAGTCCCGTCTGTCGCCGAAGAACGCGCCTACTACCGCGCGTTTTCGGCTCGGCCGGGGACTGTTTCTCATTTGATTCGCTATAGCTGTCATATGTATAATGCTAATTTTGTTCCACGCGAAGTGACGGAGCAATATCTAAGAAAAGAGGACCAAATAGTTTATGGTAACAGTTAAAGATATAGCAAAAAAATGCGGGGTGTCGCCAAGCACAGTTTCAAACATATTAAATGGTAAATCAAATGTGGGCGAAAAAACCCGGCAAAGAATATTGGACTATGTTAAAGAAATTGGCTATCAGCCCAATTACTTCGCCCAAAGCATACGAAATCAAAGTACCCGTATGATTAGCATCATAACGGAAGATTTGACAGTATTTGGAGCAACCCCGGTTGTTGAGGCAATAATGGCATACTGTGAGAGCATGAGCTACAGAACAGTCCTAATGAATCTTAGATTATATAAAAAGTGGTCGAATACTTGGTACAATGATGCCGAAAAAGTTAGCACTTCACTTGACCCAGCTATACGTGAAGCCCTTGCAATTAGGGTTGATGGGATTATCTATATAGCGGGGCATTGCCGTTTGATTAATTATTTTCCACCGGATTTTTCGATACCAACTGTAATATCATATGGATTATCACAAGACAATGTATATCCATCGATTATCATTGATGACGAGAAGGGTGGATATGATCTAACCAATTATTTGATAGCTAAAGGCCATAAAAAAATAGGGGTTATTGCCGGTGTAATGGACAATATGCACACAAAAAGCCGCTTGCTTGGATACCAGAAGGCGTTATTCGAAGGCGGCGTGTTGTTTAACCCTTCCCTTGTGTACTATGGGAATTGGAGAAGGGTGTCCGGCTATCACGGAACAAAGCAACTACTGGATGAAGGTGTGACCGCTATTTTCTGCATGAACGATGAAATGGCCGCAGGCGTGTATGATTATATGCATGAACATAATCTAAACGTTGGTACGGATATCTCAATTGTAGGATTTGATAATATGGAGCTGTCTGATTATCTGCACCCGCGCTTAACAACAAGTGAGATTCAATTGGGGGCAATCGGGAAAAAATCTGCGGAAACTATGATAGAGATGTTAGAAAATTCAGAAAACACCGGCAATGAATCAATGATAACAAAGATACCCTGTACGCTTATCGAGCGAGATTCGGTTTGTAATATAAATGTGGTGTAAAACTATCGCCTATACACACGGGATGTCATTTTTGACAAAAGCGATCAAACCCTGTAAATCCGGGTTTTTCTCCTTTGGCACAAACCTAGAAAGTAACACATTAGGGTACCTATACCCTTTCGTTGTTTTTGACAACACAATGAATTGTTGAGTAAAATAACATTAGACAGGTCAGCTTGTTGAGTTTTGATGCAGACCACAGATAGCTGAGAGCATGCGCAAGAAAATTAATGGAAAATATGCCCACTGACTTCAGCTAAATACCAACAAACCTTGAAAATACGGGTTTTTCCATTTTTGACAAAGGTTATATTACAACACAAAGGAGGCGACACCATGAAACTAGGCGTATTAACCGTACCACTGTATGACAGGCCGGTAGATGAGGCCTTTGCCTACCTGGCGAATCTAGGCGTGCAAACAGTAGAACTAGGCACCGGCGGCTACCCAGGCACCGGCCATCTAGATCCAAAAGCGGCCTTTAAAGACCCATCGGTCTTAGAAAACCTAAGGGCCTCGCTAAAAAAACATGGCCTTAGCATCAGCGCGCTAAGTGTACACGGCAACCCGGTTCACCCCAATAAAGAGGAAGCCGACCGCTATCACCAAGACTATGTCGACACCCTAAAAATCGCCAAAGAACTAGGCGTTGACACAGTAATAACCTTCAGCGGCTGCCCCGGCGACTACCCCGGCGCGAAGCTGCCAAACTGGGTAACCTGCGCATGGCCGTCAGAGTATCTTGAGGTGCTGGATTATCAGTGGAACCAGGTGCTAATCCCATACTGGAAAGAGGCCGCTGCCCTAGCCGCATCTTACGGCGTGACAAAGATTGCGCTGGAAATGCACCCAGGCTTTTGTGTCTACAACACAAGCTCGCTGCTAAAACTACGTGAGGCCGTAGGCCCTGCAATCGGCGCAAACTTCGACCCAAGCCACCTGTTTTGGCAGGGGATAAAGCCGGTAGAGGCCATCAAGGCATTAAAAGGCGCAATCCACCACTTCCACGCAAAGGACACCAAAATAGACCACGCAAACGCGGCAATAAACGGCACCCTAGACATTGGCCGCTACGACGACCTTCTCGGCCGAAGCTGGGTATTTAGAACCGTAGGCTATGGCCACGGCGAAGACGAATGGCGCGCAATGCTTTCGACCCTTCGCACAGTAGGCTACGACGGCGCAATCAGCATAGAGCATGAAGACGCGCTGATGTCTGTTGAAGAAGGGCTGGAGAAGGCAATTCAGTTCCTTAAGCCGATTCTAATGTATGACCCGCCCGCGCAGATGTGGTGGGCGTAGCTGTTAATATGTAGAAGGCAAGAGCGTTTAACCAGTGCGGTTTATAAGATGATCGCGTGGTTCAAACGCTCTTTTTATTAATAAAAAATCAAAAACGCATTGACATTGTGCGCATAATGTGACATTGTCATGATGCGAATAAACATACTATGCGACTCAAAATTACTATAAGTTTATCAAGGAGGAGTTGTTTTTATGCCAGCAAATACAGGCGTAAGTGCCAATATTAATATCCGCGTAGATGGTGATGTAAAGAATAGAGCACAGGATGTGTTTACTGCATTAGGTATGGATATGACAACTGCCATAAATATTTTTTTAAGGCAGGCAATAAGAAAAAACGGCATACCATTTGAGTTGGTAACGGATAAGCCACAACGAGAAAGCCGTCAATTCGGCAGAATGAAGGGTAAAATGTGGATGGCAGATGACTGGGATGCACCTTTAGAAGATTTTAAGGAGTATATGTAATGAACATACTACTAGACACTTGTTCTGTGTTGTGGTTTTTGGCCGGTGACGAAAAAATGTCTATGCACTCAAGAGATATTATCCTCAATACCGAGAACACGATATACGTCAGCATCGCCACTATATGGGAAGTCGCGATAAAACTGAGTATTAATAAATTGAGTTTTAATGGCGGAATCAATGGTTTTGTCGAAGCCTTAAATGTTGAAGATTTTTCATTGCTGGAAATATCAGCGGAGCATACCAAAGCGGTCGCAAGTTTACCATTTATCCATCGTGACCCCTTCGACCGTATGCTTATCGCACAAGTTATGACAGAAGGCATGCCAATCATGACTACCGATTCTGAAATATTGAAATACGACATCAATCCTATTTAGCACTTACAAAACACATGAATGTTATGGAGGCAATAATGTTTATTTGCCCAATATGTAAATCCCCATACCAAGTCCCAAGTTGCGTAAACTGCGCATACACCCCCACATGCACAAGCGGCATATACCAGCTAACCGAAGACCCCGACATAGTTACCGGCGGTGAAGGTGACAAATACATTGGTTACGAGCACATAGGAGAAAGTTATTCCGGCAACAGAAAGCACACATTAGAGCATCAATATATCCTTTTCGCAAACGAGGTCTCACGCCTAACAGCCAGCGGTATATTTCTAGACCTAGGATGCGGCGACGGCTGCATTACCGTACCCACAGCAAAAAACGGCACAAAAATAATCGCCGCCGACATATCCAACAAAATGCTTCAAACACTTAAGGCAAAAGCGTTGCATAACAATATTTCACTTGAAAATGTTACCCTATGCAGAATGAACGCACTAAACCTAAACATTGCGGACAACACCGCCACATGCGCTATCTCAAATAGCGTACTGCATCTAATTTCAAGGCCAGAGAAAGTAATAAGGGAAATCCACCGGATACTAAAACCCGGCGGCTATTTCGTTTTCAAAAACGATTCCCCAGGCACGATGCCAGATAGCCCTTTCGATAATTCCAAATACAACAAAATTGTAAACGAAATATACTCGTCGTACTGGAAACATCTAGCCAAACACAATGTACACACCCCAAGAAATATAGCTGGTCATTTGACAGAGAAACACTATGTGCCAGCCTATTCCAGTCCAAAGAAGAAATAATTATCCCCGTCCAAATGGAATACAGCATCAAACTGGAAGAGGGGTTTTTACCGCGCTTTCTAGCCCGAGGATTTTCAGACCAAGTTGATGTCCCCATTGGCCTGCACAATACAGTCTCCCATACTGTCATTGAGCGCATAGCAGGTAAATACGGCGATAACTTTGGCCAATTAGCCTTTAACGGCGTCGAGCCGGATATTGCTTTGACTGTCTATAGCAAAGCTAGTCTATAGAAGAACAAGCCTACAGAAAGAGCAAGAATACAAGAAAGGAACATAAATAATGCTAGACTTAGAAAAAATCGGACAAGGCGCAACCACAACAATATACCGTGACGGCAACAAGGCGATAAAGCTATATGTAAACGCCCCGCAAGGCGAAGCAGAGCATGAAGCCGACCGCCAACGGTTTGCAGTAAGCGCAGGCCTCCCTGTTCCTGCGGTTATTGGCGTTCGCAAAGTAGACGATAATGCCATTGCATTAGACATGGAATACATAAACGGCAAATCTCTAATGCAACCAAAAATGGACAAAACAGAGCGAAATGCTGCCATTAGCACCTTGGTAAAGTTGCAACGCATGATACACAAGGTATCAGCATGCGGCCAGCCAAAGCAGGTTGATAAGCTTGTACAGCAAATTAAATATACGCCGCACATATCCGAGTCCAAAAAGAGCCAGCTACTTGAATCAATAACCCATTTGGACACTGCCTCAAATACCTTATGCCATGGCGACTTTCATCCACTAAACATCCTTTGCGACGGAAGCAAGCATTGGATTATAGACTGGGTAGACTCCTCAGCGGGAAACCCGCTTGCAGACGCTTGCCGAACATATCTGATTTTTAAGCAGTATATAACACACCAGGCCGGGCTCTATCTTCGTTCATTTTGCAAAGAGGCGAATGTGAAACCCGATGATGTCCTTATATGGTTGCCAATAGTAGCCGCCGCCCGGCTGAATGAAAATATGGATGACAACGCCAGAACGTGGCTGCTTGAGGTAGTGGATTAGTCTTCCCATAACTATGTTATACTACAGTTGTGATTAGCAATTACAAAGTGAACTTGTCAGAAAAATTAACATATGAAGGAGGCACCCAGTGGTATCAATAGATGAGATAGCCCAAATAATCAGATATATATGAGCAACGAGAAATAAAACCAAACTCACCTATGTACAATAAAATAGCGCAGGAAGGGATTGTCATTTATGCAAGATAGGGATCGCGCCATTTTATTAATAGAGATTTTAGAGGTTTGAAACTATATGCATTACCTCAAGCAAGCCGCCTATTTCATAATCGGGAGATATACCAGTCTCATTTGCAACACCCATGGGATTAAACCAAATAGATTTAATACCAACATTGGCTGCACCTTGAATATCGTTAGCTAAACTATCGCCTACCATTATTACATTATCCGGCCTTAGTTTCAGACGGCAAAGCAGCTCATTAAAAATCAGTGGATTTGGCTTATGTGCGCCAACTTCTTCTGACACTATAATATGCGACACAAACTTACCAATTTTGCTGTTTAAAACCCGTGGACTTTGTAGCCGAACGATGCCATTAGTAACAATACATATCGCAAGCCCATCATTATAAAGTTTTTCCACTGTCTCCACTGCGTTTTCCATTAATGCGGTTGTCTCCGCAAATCTTTCCATAAACAGCGCGTTAGCATTGGCATAATCGCCGTACTGCACATTAGCCTGCCTAAATAAAACCTCAAACCTAAAAGTTGGTATACTCTCATAAGGCACAGGTTTGTTGTCGTAGCAGCCGGTTTCCCATAGCCCAGTATCAAGTGGCCTAAAGATGTCTTGGTATTCGTCCTTATAATCCAGGCCGATGGTGCTAAACATATGCATTAGGGCTTGTTTTTCACACTCCTCATGATTTATAAGCGTGCCGTCGGCGTCAAAGAATATAGCTTTTAAATTTTTCATGTAATTTTCCTTTCATATAAAACCATAGCAAGATAGGATAAGCGGCAAAAACTCCACATGCTAATATATAGTCAGCGGCTCAGAAAATTCTGGCTCGCTGACTATAACACATGCTTAAAGAGGTGGCGAGATGGAATATGAAGCGATGATTCAATCTGTTCTGGATGATATCGACATAAAAATTGCCGAGAACATAAAGATTGAATCATTGGCGCGCGCGGCAAATTATTCTGTCTATCATTTCTGCCGGGTGTTTGCGGATGTAACCGGGACAACCGTTTCGGCCTATATTACCCGGCGCAAGCTAGAATACGCGCTGTATGAACTGGCCCAAGGCAGGAAAATCATTGATGTAGCGGCGGACTATGGGTTTGAAACCCACGGCGGGTTTACCAAAGCCTTTAAAAAATGCTTCGGATATCCCCCATCCTTGTACCGGCTGCACATACCGATTACATTGCCAAGGCCGGCAAATCTAGCGAAATTAAAATTTTATAATGAAAAGCTTGAAATGAATGAAAAGCTTGAAGTGAATGAAGTGCTTAGAGTGAATGAAGTGCTAAAAATGAATGGAGGAATTAAAATGCAGGTACAAATCAAAGAAATGAAACCTTTTACCATTGTAGGATATGCTTCAAGGCATAAACTACCGGGTGTTAAAAGCATGTCAGACCTAGTTGGCTTTTACGACACAATAAACAAGGACTACGCAGCAGAACTTACCACATTGTACAAAACCTACACCCGGTCAAAGCACTGTGAAGTTATCCTGTGCATGGATGTAAGCGAAGAACCCGATGCCTTCACATACATGATTGGCGTTGGTGTAGACCACGTCGACTATGACGTAACCCAAAGGCCCGGCACCTACCGTCACGAAATGGACGGCGGCCTCTACGCGGTATTTACAACACCCTGGGCAGATAAACAACATGAAGCAACACGAGAAACATGGGAACAAATCCTTACCCAGTGGCTTCCAAAGTCCAACTATGAGTACGACGAGACGCGGCTAGATTACGAATATCACGACGAACGCGCACACTCCCTGCCGGAAAACGACGGGAAAAACTGCATTGACATATGTATCCCGATACGTGAAAAAGGCGCAATTATAGCGAATTAATTCGAAATCAGTCTCGTCTGTCGCCAAAGCGGCGTTGAAGCGTTCGCCGTTTCGGCTCGGGCGGGGACTGTTTCTCATTTGATTCGCTATAACTTGAATCAACATAAGAGTCCCGACTATGCCAAAACGCGCTGCACAGACGCATTTTAGCAAAAGTCGGGATTCTTATATTTGTATAGCGAAATAATTCGAAATCAGTCCCGTCTGTCGCCGAAGAACGCGCCTACTGCCGCGCGTTTTCGGCTCGGCCGGGGACTGTTTCTCATTTGATTCGCTATAATTACACATAGCCCTAAATCGATTTCCTGGCAAAAAGAGGCCAGCTAAGAGCATAAATCCCAGCAGCAAGCACTAGGCACGCAATAATTTGTAATAGCGGGTTTGGATTAAAAATTATAAGATTAAAGAACCAAACCAAAGACCGCCGCAGCACAGGAATAGGCGTAAACACCGAGATAATCGCGATTATGCCAACTGCGGCAACCCAACCATACCACTTGCCCCATGCAGCGGTAAAGCTATGCACAAAGGCCGCAAAAAGAAGCAAAAATGCAAACTGCTGCAAAAAAGCAACTGCAAAGCCCCGCTGCGCCCAACCAAAGACCTCTACCAGGTTGGCAATGCCGCCAAGGAATGCATGGTTAAAGTATTCGTGCCGCTCAAGAAGGGGCTCAATTGTGAAATTGGATAGAGTTACAAGCAGTGATACAATCGCCGCGATTATTACATAGGTGGCTGCGCTGCCCCAAAGGAAGGTATCCCGCTTGCCGCCAAGGTTTATTATCCTACGGAAATTGTACGCGGGGATGCCAATGCCCACCATCACCGGCAGCAGCCAAAGGGCATTAGTCGGCGAAATATCCGAGCCATTGCCTTGGGCACCGGACATTACTAGGAAATTAATAAGGCTTGATATAAACATGGCTAGGAACGTAGTCATTGTTGCGAATATAAGCCAACTCGATACCTTTATATTTATTTTTGTAATTGTCCAGGCGGTTTTATTCATTGTGGTTGCCTCCTATCTGGCTTGCGAAGTCATGGTTTGATAAATTACGACGTGCAAAATCATGGTTTGCGAAATCATGCTTGTTATTGGATGCCTGTGCACTTGCCGTCACAATGTGCACAAAAAAGTCTTGTAAGCTTAGGTTTTCTATTGTTAGGCCTTCGGCGTTTTCGATCCTCTCATCAAAGATATGGGCGGCAATTATGCTGCCTGCTGTGGTTTGTCCGATGGTGTTTAGTTCTTTGAGTAAGGGGGCTATATCATGTGCATTGCCAGATATGGTGTAGGCTTTTTCGTCTATTTCTTCCATAGACGCCTCAAGCAGCAGGCGGCCTTTTTCTATGATTATTAGGCGTTCGGAAACTTTTGCAATCTCGTCTATGAGGTGTGTTGATACAATTATTACTCTTGGGTTTGCCTGGTAGCTTTCCAGCAGCAGCTCGTTAAACTGATGCCGCATTATTGCGTCAAAGCCTAGGGTTGGCTCATCCAGCAGCACAACACCGGACTGGTTTGCCAGGGTCATGATGGTGGTAAGCATGGTTTTCATGCCAAATGACAGCTTTGCGAAACGCTTGCGAGGGTCTAGCTCAAACCGCTCAATCATTTTTTTTGCAAAGGCAAGGTCAAAGCCGGGGTTAAGCTGGGCGGCAAAGTCCACAAGCATTGACACCCGCATGTCAAATTGTACCGAGCCACTTTCGATGTATGACACTTCCTTGGGCATATTGTGTGGGGATACAATTTGGCCGTTTACTATGATTTCGCCGTCTGTAACGGGTATATGGCCTGCAAGCATCTTCATGAATGTGGTCTTCCCTGCGCCGTTGCGGCCTAGTAGGCAGTAGATGCCGCTTCCCGGGATTTTTAGGGAAATACGGTCTATTGCCGTGGCTTTCCCGTATTTTTTTGTTGTGTTTTTTAGTTGAATCATGGTTGGCTCCTTTATATTAGAGGGTAGGGGTTAGGGTAAGTCTTTACTGGCTGATTCAATAGCACTGATTAGGTCTTTTGGCGGGATACCCAGGGTTTTGGCTTCTGCCAGCATGGCGGGTAAGGTTTGGTTTAGGAAGACATCCTTACGGCGGGTGGAGATTTGCTCTTTCGCGCCTTGGGCTACGCACATGCCAATGCCGCGTTTTTTGTATAAGATGCCGGCGTCTGTTAGCTTGCTTACTGCTTTTACTGCGGTGGTGTGGTTTACATTGTAGACCTTGGCAATCTGGGTGGTGGAGATGATTAAGTCATCAACCTTGTATGTGCCGGTTAGGATATCGCTTTCTATTATCTCCATGATTTGCTGGAAGATGGGTTGACTGTTGTTCACTTTTTACCTGCCTTTATGGAATAGATGGTGTTGGTTTTGCGCTTGAATGGTTAATGGCTTAGCTCGTTAACTGGATAATATAACAACTTTTGTTTTGTGTCAAGTGTGGTGGTTCGCTGACTATATCATTAGCGGTGCAAAAAAGGACAGTGACTCCGCATGTGATTGTTGGTTAATCACAGATGCGGCATCACTGCCCTTGATTTTGCACATCATTACATAAACAAAAAAGCCATGTAAAGCCAGTCGCAAGGCGGGCTAGAGAGTATTTTTGAATCGCATTTGACAAAGTTGTCAAAATTTTGAATATAGCGAATATTTAGAAGCTGTGTTCATAGGAGGCAATACCGAATTTGCGCGACAGTTTTACGCCAATTGAGGCGGTGCTGACGCGGCTTGGGCAAGCAAGTGGCACCCGCAAGAAGGCGGGACGCCCGCAGGGCGGCTTTTGCGAAGCAAAAGTGCTGAGAAGT